>Ga0209063_1000176_pt1 | contig 67706 bp, 57 predicted proteins | sample KloWWTmeKNB19Kit_FD_187177 | JGI IMG/M metagenome (GOLD analysis project Ga0209063, IMG submission 187177) | Active sludge microbial communities from Klosterneuburg, Austria, studying microevolution and ecology of nitrifiers - Klosterneuburg... | ecosystem: Engineered > WWTP > Aerobic digester >... | reverse complement strand
AAAAAAGCCCAATAAATCTCTTGGTACCATCATCCGGCTTAACTCGAATAATACATCCTGATTGCTTTGTTTACGTTTCTGTCCCATAACGCAAAGCTACAATAGCACCTCAAAAAAAGAATTAGCCAACCTTTAGAATGCGATAAATTTTTATCTTTATGGCTTAAAACTTTCGATCGATGAACTTTATTCTGAAGGTACTGGTTACCGCTGTTATGGCTTACCTGTTACAAAATATTTTGGACGGAGTAAGAATTGATGACATCAAAACGGCTGCTCTTTTTGCGCTGGTACTGGCTTTGTTAAACGCTATTGTTAAGCCTGTATTAGTCATTCTGACTATACCTGTTACACTTGTTTCTTTAGGTCTTTTTTTACTGGTAATAAATGCCTTTATGGTATTGCTAGCAGCGAAGTTTTTTAATGGCGTTCATGTGGATGGATTTTGGTGGGCTCTTATTTTCAGTATCTTGTTGTCTCTGGGTTCTTCCGTATTATTTTCATTACTTGGCGGGAAGAAAGAGTAGCTTGTTTTTATATGTCCGGAAATAGATAAACCATTTCTCCACCAGGATGCAGGTCCTTATTGGGGCAGAAAATATAACATTGAAAAATGGCCTCTACCCTGCCATCCTTATGATCGAAAATAAGATCCATCCAGTTTTCCGACTTATTACCCACCAACCTAAATCCTTTCTTCAGATAATTACAACTTAAAACATTACAGAAGCCATCCACGGCCTCCAGATAAGAATCTCCAGCGTTTTTAAACCCATCAAAAATCAAAGTCAAATGTTGCATAAACAGGCTCCTTGGTTGATTTTGTAAAGTATCGATAGATTCGTCTAGCAAGTCATCAATCATATCAGCATCTAGCAATTGAAAATGATACAAAACGGCATCCAACTGAGTTTTTAGGGGGCGATTGGGTGGATAATATTTTAAAGGCAATTCCAACTGAACCACCACTTGAGAAGCAGTTCGTTTTTTTGACTCAGCTACACTTCTGGCCTCTCCAGGTGAATAAATTTCGTCAAACATTTCAAACTCCATTCTTATCAGTTTCTTTTTCTAAAGTTAAGGATTCAAACATTCTAAGTCAATGCAAAATTCGGGTGTATAAATACCGGATTGTCTGTTCAAATGTATTTCCAACTATAGTATATGCAAGTTCCACATTTTATTGTTTGGATTTTATTTGCGTGTGATGAGAAATTGGAAAGCTGTGTGGCTGGAAGATGCGAAACCTTTTCTTTTGCTAGTCAATCTGAGTGAACAGACATTTACAAAGAGTCCGAAACTTTAGGTGGTAGAACTGTTCATGTTAGGAATGGTCAATTCGTCACAACATTAAGTTGATGTCTAGGTTGGCTTCAACAATGTAGTAGTAATTGTTTGAGATTGAAGTCTTATTGTTCATTGATGGTATTTAATAGCAATGGAGTTGAAGAATGCTTTCCTCTTGGTCACTATCGGAACAACTAATTTACAGAAGCTCAAGCCAAGGTAAAAATTATTATACTAGACGCAATTCCCCCAATTTGATTTGACTAATTTTTGTCCACAGTTCATTGAAATAGAGCTATTGACTCTAATATCCAAAAACCGCGTAACTTCTATTGCAATCAGAATGTTGCCAGCAGTATCATACCGCACAATCACGCCCCGTTCAAAACGAATAGACATCTTTCCAAATAATTTTAAAGAGTCAACTTTTTAGATATTATAACTACAAATATGGTTTATTTAAAAATAATAACTACATTAGTGGTAAATATAGAATAAAATGAGCCAATTTCATTTAGGAGAATTTGAAGAAATCGTTTTACTCACTGTCGCAATTCTTAATGGAGAAGCCTATGGTGTAAACATCATTACAGAAATTGAAGACCGACTCAGTCGAAAAGTAAGTTTAGGTGCAATACAAACTGTTCTAAAAAGGCTTGAAGAAAAAGACCTAGTCAAGTCGGAATTTGGTGAAACTACAAGAGTCAGAGGTGGGAAAAGAAAACGGCTGTATGAAATTACAACCAGTGGTAGACAAATACTTAACCGAACAAAAGCACAGCGAAATTCTCTTTGGGAAGCAATACCTAATGTAGTATTCAAATTTTCATAAATGAACTATTCAGATAATAAGCCACCCCGAATTGTATTAGAATTTTTTCGTTGGTTTTGCCATCCTGACTTTCTTGAAGAAATTGAAGGCGACTTGACTGAGAGATTTCATGAATATTCTGGAAAACATGGACTGAAAAAGGCAAAATGGATTTTTGTCAAAGAAGTTCTACTTCTATTTAGACCTTCTTTAATAGGAAATATTTATCATCTAACTAATAAATACTCAACAACTATGTCACTACAAAACAAAAGAGTAATCTTCATTTTGATCGCAGTACACTCTTTACTACTCATCCCTCTAATTGCAATGCAATTTAACACTGGTGTTGACTGGAAAATTCTAGACTTTTTAATAATGAGTGTCCTACTTTCAGGAACAGGCTTGCTTTGTGAACTTGTTTTAAGAAAAGTGAAAAGTATTAAAGGCAGAATTATATTTTGCAGTATTGTTCTATTAGTTTTTCTACTTGTTTGGGCAGAACTTGCAGTTGGTATATTTGGGTCATCTTTCGCAGGTAGCTAGAAAACTGCTAAAACAGCACTGCTGGCAAACGGTTTTAAATTATGCATCTTGACGTTCAGCACCTGACTTAGTACTGCTATAGCTTTAGTGTCATATTCGGCGGACGGAATTGCCGCACCATCGCAAAGCCCCCGGACGATTGATCAGTTATGCGATCCTGGGTTTACAAAAGAAATCCTTATGGGAAAACATTTTTTTTATCCACAATTTTGAAGTAGATCCCAACCTAAGGTAGGCGAAGCGAAGGATTTTGTAAATAACCGCTTTCCTCTTTGTCAAAGCCTACCACCTAATCTTAACCCGAATAAGTGTGTACACTCATTGCGGCAGTAGGCAGGTAGTTCACTCCAAACCAGCACACCAGTAATAACAGAAAGGCAATCACTACAATGATAAAACCAGTACGAGCATTTTTGTTTTTGTATTTGTACCGATAGTGAATGTAGGACAGATAGCCTAGCCAACTGATGAACGCCCAGGTTTCCTTGGGATCCCAAGTCCAGTAATGACCCCAGGCTTCTTTTGCCCAAAGGGCTCCAAACAATAGTCCAAAAGTTAGAAATGCATAGCCAATATCGATCAGCCGGTCCATTACGATCACCGTTTTTTCTGCATCATACGCCTTATTGTGTATGCTGCTTAAAAGAGCTTTACCAGGTTTGGCTCCTTGCAAAAGTCCATAGAGGGCCACCAGCGATGCCATGCCCAACATAGCATAAGCGAAAATATAAACCACCACATGAGGCACAAACCACACACTTTGCAAAGCAGGCATCAGTGTTTTGTTGGTGGTATCTGGTTTGAAAAAAGTGATCAATAAAAATACAGTCCCCATCAGAGCCGAATAGTTCAGCATCCATTTTTGGCGATAGAGCATATACACGGCTATACCTATTAGTCCCATAAAAAATGCATACCAAATTCTCGTTTCTGCCAGGGTGCGCAAAGGTGGCCGATCCAGTGTGATCCATAGTCCCAGTACAAAAGCACCTATTATGGCAGTAGCTACCACATGCAATGCCAGACCAGTTTTTACTATTTCATTCTTTCGAAAATAGATAAGGAAAGAGGAGGCTACCCATAGTAGGATAGCTGCAAAAGTGATATAAGAAAAATATTGCCACATAATTAATTCCGGGTTTTAAAGAGAAAAGCTACTGAGCCTGCCAATAAAATAAATATACCTGCATATACCAGCGGAAGCCAGGGATCTAGAATTAGTTCCACCACACTGGTATTTGACCAACGCCCCATTTTTTCATCATAACTCACCTGATATATTTTCCAATCCTTGGCTTTGATGGGATGGTTCACTTGTATTATTTCTTTTCTTCCGCCTTCTTTGTCTTTTTCAAACACCAAAACCTCCGACTCAAATCTTCGGGCTTCGGGCGGTGCCATCACCAGTATATGATTGCTGTCCAAGGTAACGGTCATAGGTGGAAACTGAAAATTTCCTGAAGCCACCCATTGCTTTGTCAACTTTTTTGTAGGTACATGTTCTACTGTTATATAAGCTGCATTCGTAGCCCCCCACATAGGGCTGGCCAAAAAACTGGTATCTGTTTCAGGCACAGCATTGGATAAATATCTATGCAGGGTGATTTTCCAATCCAAAAGCTGCTGCGTGCTATTTTCTTTTTCTAGCAAAAATGCATGAGGTTTTTTATCAGGCAATGCCTTTCCATCCTTATCTATGACATAAAGTTTGTTGGCATAAATGTCGATACTGAATTTCTTCAACTCCAATGCCAGCGGCAACTCCACCACATGGCCTTCTGCATCGGTCGCCCTCCACTCCGGTTGGTTTTCTTTCAACGTCATCGTCAATCGGGTCAGATCACCCTGTCCCAATACGCCGGCAAAGAGGGTTAACCATAAGCCAAAATGATTAAGCAGGAATGTAATATTCTTCTGTTGAAACACTAAGGCTCTTTTTAAAACGGCTACCCACAAATTGATCAGCACCATCAAAAACACCAGCGCAAAATACCAAGAGGTGGTCATGTTTTCCAATCCCATCCTTACCCAAAAAGGATTGGCATTCCCTGTTTTTGTTTCAATATTGATACTGCCCAACCCAATAGTGAGTATGCCCAGTGAAATGGAACTTACCAGTGCAAAGGGCACACTACTCACCAGATTAAAAAACTCACGTTGTTTGAATAAAAGATATAGTGAAGTGAAAAGAAAAATAAAACCCAATCCTAACCAGATATTGTTTGGAAAAGAAAACCATTCTTTCGAAATAGCACCCAGGGAGTATTGCAACACAAATCCGGTTAATAACAATCCTACAATAATGGTAATCGAGTATTTGTAGTGTTCTTTTTTTTGTAATTGTATATTGAAATTCACATCCAAAATTTATATGAAATAATCTGACCTTAGCGCCACCACATCATCTTCAGAGCCCATTGAATCCACAGAAGCTTTGCCGCCTTTTCCCTTTTTCTGCAATTAAAAATCTCATTGCCAGTGCAAATCAAATTTCTCTGAAATTTTTTTAAACACTTAGCCTTTAGCTGTAACTAAATGTCCTTTGGCTTTGGCTTTTTGCAGCCATTGCGGAACCACATTTTTGATAAACCTTTCTTTAGCTGCTGCTTCTTTTGGTATATCCAATCCTATAGCTGCCTGGGCTTTTGCCTTGGTACTAATATCAGGCATGACAAAAGCAGTGGCAATATTCATTTTGTCATTCAAAGAGTTCATCAGGGTTTCTGCCTGCATAGCAAAGTATAGTCCATCGGCCAAAACTCTTTGTGACTCAATAGGAGCATGGAAAGAAGCACCATGAGAAGCAGTGATATAATCCCAGCGCCATTGCGATTTCCGGATCACCTCCAGAATAGGTTTCATATTGGCTTCAGAAGCTTTGTTGTCCCAAAGAAACTTGGCATAGAAGTGTACTTTGGCCAATTGCTTCTCCAGTTTGTTTCTCAGGTTAAATACATAGTCCTGCCTTTCATACACATTATTTGCAAGCACAGTCTCCGACTCGCGATGACAAACCTGGCAGGTATTGTTGATATTGGCCAAAGGACTGGACACATGGTGGTCGGTGTATTTTATACCACCTTCAGATTTGTAAGGCATGTGGCAGTCGGCACAAGACACGCCCCTTTGCGCATGAATGCCCAATTGGAAAACCTCATAATCCGGGTGTTGGGCTTTTAGGATTGGCGTTCTGCTTAGTTTGTGTGTAAAATCCGTAAACTTAGCATTATCGTAATAGCTTTCGATATCTTCTACTTTTTTACCATTGTCCCATGGAAAAGTCAGGTACTTTTCATCCCCCTTGAAATAATATTCCACATGGCATTGAGCACACACTAGCGACCTCATTTCCTGATGGGTAGCTTTGGTAATATCATTACCTCCTCGCTGAAAGGCCTCTACCAATGCTGGTCGGGTAATAGTCAGGTTCATGGATTTAGGATCATGACAATCCGCACAGCCAATAGGGTTCACCACTTCATGTCCAAAATCGGCCCAATTGGTTTTGTAAAAATTAGCCACACCCACCTGGTTCATCAGTCTGGGCACATCCGGACTCTTACAGGTCCAGCAGGTGGAGGGTTGCGGACTCTTATTGGTATCGCTGGGTGCTCCGGTACGCAAACTATTTCGCACATCTTCCACCGCATGCATGTGGCCTCGTGGTGCTGTGTAATCCTTTGAAAAGGCATATCCTGCCCAAAGCACCACCATTTCTGGTCTTTGAGCCAGCAGATCATCATTGGTACTGCTCATGTGTTTGGAACGAAAAGTAGTATCCGCTGTTTTTTCCCAGGACTGGAATTCCCTTTCAAAATACTTGCCCCACTCTTCATTTCTGGACTCGAAAGGCTTAATATCTGTATTTGCTCTCGACAGGTGTGCGGACTCTGTGCGTCTTTCCACAATCGAATTGGCCAACATCCCAAGCCCAAATGTTACCAGGGCCAGCAGTGCTACAATCAACCAGTTTTTACGTTTCATCTCTATTGGTTTTTTAATTTCTCAAATTTTCTAATTTCTATGGCTGCTTATTTTTATTAAGTCAGCTTTTGTGCTACTATCATCTATCTTGCGACGCTCCGTTCAACACAGGTGCATTTATCAACACGGGTTCTTTGTCTATTTGGCTTTCAATACATCTTCACTATTCTTTGATTCGTTCACCATCTTCTGCAACCAGTCGGGCACCGGCTCCTCTGCCAATGGCACCCTTGCATCTGGTGCCGAGTTCAGCCCACGCACATCGCCATGTGGTACATCCCTATGACATTCCCAACACAGTTTGCCCTCATCTTTATGAGCCATGGTAGCAGTTACCTCTGCCGTACCCACTACACTGTTCAGATCGCTATGGCATCTGATACAATTCTCCTGTACCACTGTCTCGCCTGGTTTTCTAATCCGTATCACCTGAGGTTCCAGCCTCAGCGAAAACATAGTGGCATGCCGGATACCATCGCTGGCTTTAAAAAAATAGGTTCTGAAAACATTGTCATGTGGAATATGACAGTCATTACACACCGTATTTCTGCCATGAGAAGAGTGGTTCCAGGTGGCGTACTCAGGAGCCATAATATGACAATTCACACATGCCTTTGGATTATCAGATAAATAGGAATATGCCTTAGATATATAAAACAAATAGCCCATCAAACCAATCATAACTCCAGCTATCAGTGGGATCAGCAGTATTGGAATCCTTCTCTTTGATATTTTTTTTCTTCTTGTTGCCATAATCCAATTGAAGACATTTTTGTCCTTGATTTGGCAAAAGTATGTAGATGAGAATTCAAAATAGATGACTTTGTCAGTTATATGTCATGATATTTGTCATGCTTACAATGATTAGAAACATAGTATTCGCCTGATTTCAATTCAGGGACTTATTAAAACAGTTGTAGAAAGGGGATAAATAATGGACGCTTTATAGATTAGCCATGCACAAATCAGTCGTAGCCCGGACAAGAATCGAACTTGTATCTAGAGTTTAGGAAACTCCTATTCTATCCATTGAACTACCGGGCCGATATTTAATTTCTAAATAAGGGAGGCAAATATAATGAACTATTAGATTTCTACTGGTTTCTTATTTTTTTCGTACACTGCTTTCTCTGATGATGATGTTAGGGGCCAAGCTCACCAACTCAAAGTCACTAACTGCTCTGCGACTTTGAATCAGTTCCAATAATAAAGATGCGGCTTTTTCTCCCATTTCGAATGCGGGCTGGCTAATGACAGACAATGAAGGACTCATCAATTCTGTATAGGCGGAATTATTAAATCCAATCAGTCCGATGTCTTCTGGTATTTTAATATGTAGATTTTTCAGAATTCGGAAAGTGGCTGTTGTAATCTTATCGGCAAGTAGTACAAAGGCATCTGGTTTCTCTTTTTGGTTCAATAACCATCTGGTGGCTGATTCTACCTCTTCCAACAATAGACCTCCATGATCACAAAATCGAATCAGCCTTTCGTTTACAGCAATACCATTACTTCCTAGTGCCTCCTTATACCCAGCAAGCCGATCTTTGGTTATCGACAAATTAGCATTCCCTGCAATAACCGCTATTTTATTGTATCCATTATCCAGCAGGTGTTGAGTGGCAGATTTTGTGGCACTCACATTATCTACAATCACTTTATGTGTTTTGATCTCGTCCACAATTCTATCAAAAAATACAATAGGCAGCCCTTTTTCATTCAATTGTTTGAGCTTAGGAAAATCCTTTGTTTCGGACGAAACAGAAATGATCAAACCGTCTATCGATCTAGACGTGAGGTATTCTAGAATCATATCCTCCCTTGCTAATGACTCTCTGCTTTGGGTAATAATTACATTGTATCCTTTTTCATAGGCAATGGATTCAATACCATTAATTACCTGACTAAAATAGGTATTGGCAATCTCCGACACGACCACACCTATTGAAAGTGTTCGTTTTTCTTTTAAACTCAGGGCTGCAGGATTTGGTCGGTAATGCACTTCATTGGCATATTCCCTGATTCGCTGTTTGGTTATCTCGCTTATTTCATGACTATCTCTCAAGGCTCTCGAAACTGTTGAGGTGGACAATCCTAGTGCTTTTGCAATATCTTTTATCGTTGCTGCTTCAAACTTCATATTGACTTTTCTGACACATCACGAAGATAAAGAATAATGCATACGATACCGGTAACGATTGCGTAAATAAATCCATCCTGTACCATCCTGCACATGACTGAAATTTAGTAGCATTGTTACCGATTACATTTTTATAAACGAGTGCAGAAGCGCAAAAGTTCAAATTATTGTCGTATGAATAAAGTTTTATTGACATTGTTTATTGGTTTCATTTGTAGTATTGCAAATGCCCAAACCAAAAAAATTTCGGGTTTAGTTACAAATGATACTGGTGAGGCATTAGCAGGTGCTACCGTTTCTCTGAATGCCACCAAAGTGGTAACCCAAACCAGCGAAACGGGTTCTTTTTCTATTTCGATTCCAACAGTCGGTGCACCACAACTCACCATTACTTTTACCGGATACAAGTCTCAAACAGTTTTGGCGGTGGACGGCATGAAGGTGATTCTAGAAAAGGGCAATGTGTCCGAGGATGAAGTGGTGGTGGTAGTAAACTACGGATATGGTTCTATCAAAAAGTCGGACATGACCGGTTCGGTAGCTACTGTGTCAGGAAAAGACCTGGCCAAAGTTCCGCTTTCAAACGCTGCTCAGGCACTTACCGGAAGATTACCTGGTGTAAAAGTGCTTACTGCCGATGGTTCGCCCGATGCAGATGTGAGTATTCGTGTGCGTGGCGGAGGATCTATTACCCAAGACAATTCCCCACTATATGTGGTGGATGGATTTATTGTGGGTAGCATTCGCGATATTCCTCCATCCGACATTGAATCAATCACCGTATTGAAAGATGCTTCTGCCACCGCAATATATGGAGCACAAGCGGCCAATGGTGTTGTAGTGGTTACTACAAAAAGTCCAAAAGCCGGAAAAATTTCGGTTTCTTACAATGGATTTTATCAGATCAAAAAGCTTCCTGAAGACAGAAAGCTAAAAGTGTTGGATCCTTACGAATTTGCACTTGCCAACTATGAATATTACAGATTGCAATCTGATGCCGCTACCAGAAACTTTTCGCGTTTCTTTGGTGACTACGACGATCTAGAACTCTATAAAAACAAACCAGGCAAAGACTGGCAAACCATACTTTTCGGAGATCCAAGACCTTCTCAATACCACAACGTAAGCCTGAGCGGTGGTACTGCCATGACTAAAGTGAACCTGAGTTTGACAAATAATAAAGATGCGGGGTTGCTGGTAAATAATGGATATAACCGAAATGCACTTAACTTTAAGCTGGATCAAAAAATTTCAGACAAACTAAGTTTTAATGCATCCACTCGTATTACCAGAACGACCATAGATGGCGCCGGTACTTCCAGTGCTCAACTTTCTATAAAAGATGCCATACAAACACGCCCCACCAACGGTCTGGCAGATGAAATGGAACTTGATCTAAACACAGTGGATCCTAATGATGACTTTGCCCAGTTCATTCAAAGCATGGTCAATCCTTATGAATTGGTAAAACAGGATTGGAGAAAACGCACCACCAACGACTATTTGATGAGCGGTGCTTTAGATTATAAAATTTTATCCAATCTTATTTTTAAGACCACTTACACGTATCAAAAAACCTTTGATGATGTTCGTCGTTTTTATGGCCCTCTTACTGGAGAGTCCTTCAACAATGGCGGAAACCACCCCTTGGGTGAAAAAACAAATACAGAAAGTTTCTCCTACCGTTGGCTCAATACCTTGAACTATAAATTAAAGAATCTTAAAAACCAGAATTTAGATATCTTATTAGGTCACGAAATATTTTCTTCTGGTGGCGATAGAAACTTTATCAGATCTGAAGACTTCAGACTTACTGTTACCCCTGAAGAACTTTTTGCCAATATGACTTTTGGAAGAACCGATAGGTTAGAAACCGAAGAGTTTACCAACTCAAACAGGGTTTCTGGTTTTGGACGTGTGGATTATCAACTCTTAAACAAGTATATGGCCACTGTAACCGTAAGAGCCGATGCCTCCAGTAAGTTCTCCAAAGAAAACAGATTAGGCGTTTTTCCTGCAGTTGCTTTAGGTTGGAAACTTTCAAATGAAAAATTCTTATCAAATACACAATGGATCAAAGAATTGAAGCTGAGAGCGAGTTATGGGCAGACAGGAAATGATAGAATTGATGCCACAGCCACTCAGTTTTTATTTGTTGGCTCTACCCTTCGAGGACCAGGTTTTGGCAATGTGGACAATGTATATTACACGCCATCGGGCAGCACTTTGTTCAATCCGAATATTAAATGGGAAACTACCATCAACAGAAACTTAGGGTTAGACTTTACTCTTTTTCGTACCGGAATTACAGGTTCATTTGATGTGTATAAGAATACGACAAACGACCTATTGCTTAAATCGGCAATCCCTTCCAATACCGGTTTCTCTACCCAGTGGGCAAATATAGGCAGCACCTCTAATCAGGGGATCGAGTTGGGGTTGAATGCAACAATTGTAAAGGCCAAAGATTTGATGATTAGCGGAAACTTCAATATCGGTCGAAACATTGCCAAGATTGAAGCACTTGACGGCACGGACACCCGTTTCTTCCAGTCCAATTGGGCAAGTACTGATTTGAAGGACAGAGACGATTTTTATTTCCAGGTAGGTGGCCGAGTAGGTGATGTGTATGGTTATGTTACCGATGGTTACTATCAGGTTTCGGACTTTGAAATGTATGACGAGATAAACAAAAAGTATATTCTCAAAGATGGCATTGCCAATGCTGGGGGAACAGTGGGTAATAGCAATATTCGTCCGGGTTTCCTGAAGCTGAAAGATTTGGATGGCAACGGAATTATTAACAGTCAGGATCGGCAGGTAATCGGTAATACATTGCCTAAAGCACAGGGTGGATTTGGGCTGGATGCGACTTTCAAAAACTTTGATCTCTCTGTATTCTTCGATTGGACTTATGGCAATGATGTATATAATGCCGGCAAGATCCAATACAGCCAGTTTAGAAGAGTTACTTACGGAAACATGTTAGAAGATATGAGTCTTGAAAATCGTTTTTCGTATTTGGATGTGGATGGTTCTATCACAGGTACAGCGGGTGGAATCGTTACAGATTTGGATCAGTTGGCACAACTAAATGCTAACAAAAATATTTGGTCTCATGCCAGCTATGGCGTAGCACAGGCCGTTATTCATTCCTGGGCTATTGAGGATGGTTCTTTCATAAGACTGAACAATCTGAACATTGGATACTCTTTGCCAAAAAGGTTAATTTCTAAATTTAAAATGAGTCAGTTGCGTATTTATGCTACTGGCAACAACCTGCATCTGTGGACTAAATACTCTGGTTACGATCCGGAAGTAAGTACAAAAGGGAATGGACTCACACCAGGTGTGGACTACTCTGGTTTCCCCAGAAGCCGTTCCTTCACCTTTGGTTTAAATGTTACTTTCTAACCTTTTAAAACTTTACGAAAATGAAATTAAAATATATAGCAATACTCGCTTTGCCAATCATATTCGGTTCTTGTAAAAAATTTTTAGAACCTGATTCTATTTCCACCTTTGATACAAAATATGTTTATGCCAATGTGGATGATACAAGAAAAGGCGTGAATGCTGCTTATGAAGCCTTTGGTACAGATGGATTTCGCTCCCGTCTTTCCAACAACATGACAGGGAATACCGATATTGAGCACAGCAGCGGATGGAGCAGCGCTTCGGATCGCTATCAGATTTGGGATTTAAATGCTTTATCAACCAATGGTGATTTAAGGCAGTTTTGGAATGCCGCATACACCTCCATTCGAAATGCCAATATTGCGATTGAAGGAATACAGGCAAGCGATGCCTTAAAATCTCCAGACCCAACCACTACAAAATTTATGTACCACATGATGGGCGAAGCCTATACTATTCGCGCTTACTGGTACAGCATGCTGATTTATTATTTTGGAGATGTGCCCAATGTGCGTGAAGCGCCAAAAGCCGGAATGAATTTTTATCTGCCTCGTGAAGACAGAAATGTGATTCTTTCGCAGGTAATAGATGATCTGAAGAATATCGAAGAAAAAATGATGTGGGCCGACCAATGTCCTTATGGAACCGAACAGGTGAACAGGGAATATGCACTTGGAATGATTGCCAGGCTTGCATTGCAACGCGGCGGCTACTATCTGACTCCGGAAATGAATATGGAACGCAAGGCGGACTATCTCGATTATTATCAGATTGCCAAACAATACACTGAGAAATTGATGACCCTGAAAGACAGACCTCTGCCATCAGACTATCGCCAGGTTTTCATGAATCAAAATAAGTTCATCACTACTGTAAATAGCGAAATGTTGTTTGAAGTTCCTTTCGCATTAGGTAATGGCGATGTAGCTTGGAACATTGGTATCACAGTAGAAGGAGGAGCAACGGCACAACATGCTTTCGGATCCGGTAACAACTACATGGCCATCCCTCCCAGCTATTATTTTTCTTTTGATACTACAGATGTAAGAAGAGATGTTACCTGCGCTTTGTACAAAGTGAATACTTCGTTCGAAGAAACTTTTGTAACGACACCTACCAATATTTCTCAGGGCAAATGGAGCCGCTATTTTCTGGACATTCCTCCAGGTCAGAACTCTGCAAAAGGAACTGGTATCAACTGGCCGATGATGCGCTATGCAGATGTATTGCTCATGCATGCAGAGGCAGTAAATGAATTGGAAGGCCCCACCACAGCCGCACAAGCATCTTTGGCTCGTGTGAGAAAAAGAGCCTTTCCTGAATCCCTTTGGGCAACCAAAGTGGATGCATATATTGCTAATGCTGCTTCCAGCAAAGAGAATTTTTTTAAAGCTATTGTGAATGAAAGAGCCTGGGAGTTTGGCGGTGAAATGATTCGGAAATATGAATTAATCAGATGGAACCTGTATGCACAAACTACGCAGGAAACTATGGAGACTCTAAAATCAATGACCAACTCGGCCGTAACAGGTGCTGGAGCGTATGCAGATTATCCAAACTATATGTATTGGAAGAGAAATGCCTCAGGCAAATTCATCGTATTGAATCCTAACAGAAAAGTATTGGCACCACCGGATGAAACCTGGACACGTGTGAACTTTTTGCTGGATATGTGGGACGGAACAAAGAATACTTACAAAGAATGGGTAACCCGCGACTGGGCAAATTATTACAATGGACCTAAGCCCGGCGTAGCCAGATACATCTTCCCGATTCCGGAAGAAGCTGTGGCAGCTAGCAAAGGGAAAGTTACTAATGATGGTTATATGTTTAATCAATAACCAATTTGAATCTGAAAAGGATATCTGTTAAGAAACAAGTTTAAAAAAATATTCAGATGAAATGCGTGCATTAATTTCTTTCACAAAAGAGGCAAGATGTAGGACATTTCTTTCGATTAAAAAATAATAAAAACTATACGGATGAAAAAGAGTTATAAAATAATTTCAATACCCCATCTGCTGATAGCGTCCCTTTTGCTGGCTGCAATATTTACTGCCTGTAAGAAAGAGGAGGATAATTTTGAAAAGACCCGTCTGTTTCGTCCGGTACTGAATGGACAGGGGATGACGGTGGAAAACAATGTCATCACCCTCAATATGGGAAAATTAAAAGAGGCAGTTTCTTATACCATTGAAATAAGTCGCGACTCATTTAAAGTAACCGACTATACCATTACTTCCGATACTAATTATGTAGTGATCGATGAAACCTTGTTGGGAGAAGGATTGCTTTACAACACACTGTATCAGGTAAGAGCTACTGCCAATGCAATAGATCCTCAGTATAGTAGTAAGGTTTCCGATCTGGGTGCTATACGCACGATGCGTTTTCCTTCCATTCTCAATGTGCCATTGAGCTATCATGTAACAGATCGAAAAGCTAAAGTAACCTGGACAGTGTCCGGTGCAGCAGTTACCGGTGTAAAAGTATTTGCTTCAAGCGATTTGAGACTTAGCAATCCATTAGCATCCTTCAATGTACCCACTCAGGATCAGACAACTGGGGCAACAATCATTAATGGCCTTACTCCTTCTACACAATACCAGGTAGCCATCTATAGTGGCAGCACGCTAAGAGGTTGGGTGGACTATAAGACTTTAGTAGCCGGGGTAGATGTGAACGATCCAAAAGTGGTGGATCTTAGCGAGTCTGAAGATCCCAATGCCGTTACCAACGCAATAGCTACCGCACCCGAAGGAGGTATTATATTATTGAAAAAAGGTTTCAGATATAATATGCCCACAGCGGCACTTACCAAATCTGTTACTTTCAAAGGGGCTTATGGATTCAATACTCAAAAAGCAGCACTAGTAAACACAGTCGGAAATATGAATATTGCCCCAGGTGCCAATATCAGCCAGGTGGTGTTTGACGATGTAGAATTAGATGGTGCTAATATTTCTTCCACCTATGTATTTAACCCCAGTACCGCTGGTGCAGCCACCCAAATTCAGGAATTGAAATTTGAAAATTGTGATATTCACCACATGCGCGGCGTAATGCGTATTCGCTCGGATGTGTTTGTCAGAAACATTATCTTTTCAAATTCTATAATACATCATATTGGAAATTATAGCGTTTTAACAGCAGACACTGATGGTGCAGGTAAGGCAGCTTTTGATAATGTGAAATTTGTAAACTCCACTTTCTACAAAATCAACTCGCTTATACAAACACGTCAGAACTTACAAAGTTTAGAAATAGATGGATGTACGTTAAATGAATTTACTTCTGGCGGAGCACAGGTTCTCAGGTTTCGAGGTTCTACGGGGTTCAATAATGTTGTAAATGGCATTACCATCAAAAACTCAATCTTTGGTCATGGATGGGACGAAACAAATACACAAAATACTACCATCACCATGAAGAGTGGTTTGCCTAGTACTACATTTACGATTACCAATACCTGGGCCACATCGGATTTGAAAATGGTAGCCGGAACAGAAATTCCAGGCTTGCCCAATCAGACATACAACGGTGCAGCCAATAAGCTTTGGGCTGATCCATACAACGGCACCTTTAGTTTTCTCGATCCGGGCTTTGCTGGTAAGTATGACGCAGGTGCTCCCCTTTGGCGAGCCAAACTATAGATGGGCGAAATGATTATTTGTCTGTCAATAAAGTTTAAACAGAATCAAAAATTTGATAAAATGAACAAAGTAAGTTGCAGGTACAGCTTAGGTGGGATTCTTATTTTCCTAATGGTTTTATTAGTTTCCTGCTCCAAGAAAGATAGCCCGGTTACCAAAGTAGAAACGGTGTTGTCAGAACCTACAGGACTTCAAATAGTTCCCCAACAAAACTCGGCTAAATTGACCTGGTCAGTGGTTCAGGGAGCTTATGGCTATCTTGTAGAAATTGCAAAAGGAACCACCTTTGCCAGTCCATTTTACAAAAGCGACACACTCAAAACTACCGAATTGAATGTGCCAGACCTTGTTGCAAAGACCAATTATGTAGTAAGACTGAGAGCCCTGCATAAAAGCAATCCATCTCTTACCTCAAAAAGTGTGTATCAAAATTTTATTACTCTGGAGCCTGCAACACCTGATGAAGAATTGGCTTTTGTGGGTGCAGAAGGTGCGGGAAAATTTACTACCGGCGGTCGTGGAGGAAAGGTAATCAAGGTGACTAATCTAAACGATGCTGGTGCAGGAAGTCTAAGAGCAGCAATAGAGCAAACGGGCAAGCGCATAATTGTTTTTGAAGTTTCGGGAAATATTAAACTCAAATCTAGATTGCAGATTAAGAATAGCGATGTGACCATTGCCGGACAAACAGCGCCCGGAGATGGTATTTGTATTCAGGATCAGGAAGTGAACATAGCCGCCAATAATGTGATCGTGCGGTATTTGCGATTCAGACTGGGCGATACTTATGTAGCCTCCATCGAATCAGATGCGTTTGGAGGACGTGATCTTGAAAATATTATGATAGACCATTGTTCTGTCAGTTGGTCAATAGATGAAACTGCATCGTTTTATCATAATAAAAATTTTACAATGCAATATTGCATAATCTCAGAAAGCATGAATAACTCAGGACATGCCAAAGGCGCTCATGGCTATGGAGGAATTTGGGGAGGCACTCCGGCTACCTTCCATCATAACCTGATCGCCCACCACACCAATCGTAATCCCAGATTTGATGGCGGTTTGCGATACAGCAACGGAAGCGGAACGGGTGTAGGCCAGTTTGGTCCCGATAAAGTGGATTACAGAAATAATGTTATTTACAATTGGAGTGGCAATAGTGCTTATGGAGGAGAAAATGGCCAGTACAATATAGTAAACAATTATTTTAAGCCAGGCCCCTCTACTCCTTCCAGTAAGAACAAACGCATCATGCAGGTTACAAAAGACAATACAAGTGGTGCGTCCAATCCATCTCAATATGGGGTTGGATATGGAACTTTTTTTATCAATGGAAATTTTGTAGATGGCAATGCTTCAGTTTCTGCAAATAACTGGAGTGGCGGAGTGGATTACGACTCTGGAATAACAGAAACAATGGTTAAGCAGGCATCTCCATTTTCCAGTGTAGCCATTGCAAGCCATACGGCACAACAGGCTTATGAGTCTGTGCTCAACTATGCAGGAGCTTCTTTTAAAAGAGATGCAGTAGATACCAGAATTGCCAATGAGGTAAGAACTGGAACAGCTACTTATAAAGGCTCTGTATCGGGATTGTCAGGCATCATAGATACACAAAAAGATGTGGGTGGATGGCCATTGCTGAATGCATTGACTGCTCCCACTGATACAGACAATGATGGCATGCCGGATGCATGGGAAATAGCCAACCAACTCGATCCCAATAAAGCCGATGCAAATGGTCGCGGACTCAGTACCGTTTATGATAATATTGAAGTGTACATGAATAGTTTGGTGAAGAATATTACAGAGAATCAGGCTAAATAAATTAAGCCATATTAGTAAAACATTTGGCTGGCAATATACTTTTCAATCCATAAAGATATTGGAAAGGATAAGCGATTCTACCCACAATAAAATAAAACGATTCAAATGAAATTGACAATGAAAATAAATTGGATGGTGGTACTCATAGTAAACATCCTTCTTGTAACAGGTTGTAAAAAAGAGTCAGGCACCAACCTCCAATTGGTAACCGAACTTGCCACACCCGCATCTTTAGCCGTTCAGCCGCAGAGCGAAAAGGCAGTCATAAGTTGGGAACCGGTAACCGGTGCCGATGGATATAGCGTAGAACTGTCAAAAGGGCAAACCTTTTCCACAACAGCCATTATTGCCAAATCAGATACCATAAAAGAAACTTCTTATACATTTGAAGGTCTTTTGCCTAGGACGGCCTATTCTATTCGCCTTCGAGCCATTAGTAACAAATCGCAATCGGCCACTTCCAAATCTCAAACATATAATTTTATTACAGCAGCCCCACCCGTAACAACAATAAAAGCAAATGCGGTGGTCGCAAAAGATGGCTCAGGAAATTATACTACAGTACAGGCGGCGATTGATGCAGCACCGTCCAATAGAGCCAGCGTTTATTATATTTATGTGAAGAAAGGGGAATACAAGGAGGTGATTGAAATCGGTCAAACCAAACCTTTCATCTATCTGGTGGGTGAAGATAAAAATCTTACTGTTCTTACTTACGACAACTACGCTGGAAAAGCTAAACCAGGTGGGGGTACTTTTGGTACAGCCGATTCCAGATCTTTCTATGTGAAAGGAACCAATTTCGTTGCCGATAATTTAACCTTTGCCAATACCGCAGGCATGAATGCAGGTCAGGCTGTTGCGGTCTATATTGATGCGCTGTCATCGGCGTTTATCAATTGTCGCTTTTTGGGTTTTCAGGATACCTGGTACGCACATCAGGGTACACAACAATACATTAAAAATTGTTATATCGAGGGTTCGGTAGATTTTATGTTTGGCGGATCTAAAACATTATTCGATAGTTGCGAAATATACGCAAACCGTTCTGGTGGCTACCTTACAGCCGCCTCCACACCAGCAGGTCAGGAATATGGATATGTGTTTAATAAATGTAAATTAACTGCTGCGGCAGGAATTACGGGTGTGTTTTTGGGTCGTCCATGGAGACCCGAAGCCAATGTAGTTTTTGTTTCCTGCGAATTAGGCAACCACGTTAAAGCAGAAGGATGGAATAACTGGAGCAATCCGGATAATGAAAAAACCGCCTATTATGCTGAGTATAAATCAACCGGTACCGGAGCCAATCCCACAGCTAGGGTGAGCTGGTCTCATCAACTTACGGATACAGAAGGTGCAAAATATACTTTTACAAAAATGTTTGGAACCTGGGATCCAGGCTTCCTTCCAGCAAATACTCAGGTGATCCCGTAGTAAAAAAAATAAAATAGAGGGTATGCTTATTCGCCTCCTAATTTTAGTTTCTGTTTGGCTCTTTTTGGCTTGTTCAAAAGGAGATAATCCTGGTGTTGAAAAGGAACCGGATCCAGTGATACCTGATCAGCCGATTCAAATAAAAGAAACAGCCATTGCTTTTCCGGGTGCTGAAGGATTTGCCAAGGACATTACAGGAGGACGTGGTGGTCGTGTAATAAAAGTGTCTAATCTAAACGATGCCGGAGCTGGTAGTTTTCGTGAAGCAGTAAATGCAACAGGTAAAAGAATAATTGTTTTTGTAGTGTCCGGCACCATTACTTTACAATCTGGGTTAAGCATAAAGAACAACGATCTTACCATTGCGGGGCAAACGGCTCCTGGCGATGGCATTACACTTCGTGACTATCCAGTGTATGTAGATGCCGATAATATCATCATTCGGTTCCTACGTTTTAGGATGGGCGATGCCGCCAAACAAGAAGGGGACGCATTAGGAGCAAGATTTAGAAAGAATATTATCATTGATCATTGTAGTATGAGCTGGAGCACTGATGAATGTGTTTCTTTTTATGCCAATGAAAACACAACAATTCAGTGGTGTTTGATGGCTGAAAGCTTGCGCAATTCGGTGCATGACAAAGGAGCGCATGGCTATGGAGGTATCTGGGGTGGTAGAAAAGCCAGCTTCCACCACAATATGCTGGCGCATCATGATAGCAGAAATGCGCGCCTGGGTGAAGAAGCAGGAAAGGCTTTTGCCCTGACCGATTTGGTGGACATCAGAAACAATGTCATTTACAACTGGGGTAGCAATAGCTTTTATGGAGGCGAGGCCATGAATGTAAATCTGATTAATAATTATTATAAACCAGGCCCTGCAACCATTGCCAATAATAGTAGTTCTAAGCAGGGGCGTATTCTTTCTATTGACAAAAACAAAATTTCCGGCACTGAAGTCTATGATATTTGGGGAAAGTTTTATGTAAGTGGAAATGTAGTGGAAGGGAATGATGCAGCCACAAACGATAACTGGAACTTTGGCGTATATAATCAGTTTCATGGCAGTTATGGTACGGTTTCAGATGCAGACAAAACAAATATGAAACTGAGCCAGCCATTGTCCATAAATGAAAATGTAGTGACCTATCCAGCGGCCAAAGCTTATCAGCAAGTGTTGGATTTTACAGGAGCTTCTTTGGTAAGAGATGCGGTGGATCTAAGAATTATTAATGATGTAAAGAATAAAACTTTTACGGCCAATGGCTCCAACGGGAGCAAAAATGGGATCATAGATACTCAGTCCGATGCAGGTGGTTGGCCGGCACTTACCAGTAAACCGGCGTTAAAGGATAGTGATGGAGATGGTATGCCGGATGATTGGGAAACAGCAAACAAACTCGATCCAAAAAAGGGTAATGCCAACGGAAATGATTTGAGTACGGGATATGACAATATTGAAGTGTATGTCAACAGTCTTGTAAAAAATATCACTGAGAAGCAAAAGCAGTAAACCTGGCACTTTGATGAATCATAACTTTCCAATCGCAATATCCTTAGGATATTTTTTTTAATTTAAGCGAATACAGATGAGTACAAACCTTAGAATTCTACTACTCTCATTGCTATGTAGTTTTCAATTCTGCAAATCGCAGCAACCCATGATGGCAGGCAATAGAATGCCAGATAGAGCCATTGCTTTTCCAGGTGCAGAAGGGTTTGGAAAATTTACCACAGGCGGGCGTGGTGGTGCTGTATTTATCGTCAGCAATCTAAATGATGATGGTGAAGGGAGTTTGCGAAAAGCCGTGAATGCCAAAGTCCCTAGAACAGTAGTGTTTTCAGTATCCGGCACCATTCATTTAGAATCCAGATTATTTATTAGAAGTAATATTACCATTGCCGGACAAACGGCTCCGGGTGGTGGAATTTGTATTGCAGATTATCCGGTGAGTTTATCAGGAGACAATATCATCATTCGGTATTTGCGTTTTCGCATGGGCGATCGTTACCAGAACAAAGGCCAGGTGGATGGTGCCGGTGCCGATGATGCTTTTGGAGGAGCGGGAAGAAAGAACATCATTATAGATCATTGCAGCATGAGTTGGAGTACAGATGAAGTGTGTTCAGTGTATAAAGGAGACAGCACCACTTTGCAGTGGAATATAATCAGTGAACCGTTAAACTATTCCTATCATTTTGAAACCGGCGATAAAGATTTTGAAAACCACGGCTATGGCGGCATCTGGGGTGGAACACATTTCACGGCACATCATAATTTGATTGCTCATTGTAATAGTCGCACCCCTCGTTTCAATGGCGTAAGATTGGGCGAAACTGAAGAGCTGGTGGACTTCCGAAACAATGTGCTTTACAACTGGGGGCATAACAATGTGTATGGTGGCGAAAATGGACATTACAATATTCAGAACAACTACTATAAGTACGGACCCGAAACAAAGGATGCGGTGAAATTTCGCATAGTAAATCCAACTAAAAGTAAAGATTCAGCCAATCCATTCGGACAATTTTATGCCGCTGGAAACTATGTAGATGGATCTCCCGAAGTCTCAAAGAACAATAGCCTGGGTATACAGCCCGATAAAAAATCTACAGACTCCGAAAAGCAGCAAGCCTTTGCCAGCAAGCCTTTTGAAGTGTTACCAATACCAGAGCAGTCCGCTAAAGATGCCTATATGGAAGTACTAAAGTATGCAGGTGCTTCGCTCCCTTTACGGGATACATTAGATGCCCGAATTGTGAATGATATTACCAACAGAACAGGACGGTTTATTGATGTACAAGGCGGATATTCGCATGGAACGGAGTACGAAAAAACGGTGAATGCCTGGCCAAATTTGAAGGAAGGAACAGCACCTGCTGATACGGATAAAGATGGTATGCCGGATGCCTGGGAAATAAGCAACAAATTAAACCCCAACGATGCCAAAGATGCCGTAGCTTTTGGTTTGCATAAGTATTTTACCAATATAGAAATGTATATTAATAGTTTAATAAAATAATTGACATGACCAGAATGAGTAAATGGATATGGCTTTTACCAATAGTGGCACTCTTTGCTTTTGTATCAGATTTTCAAAAAAAGAAAACAAAAATTTTCCTTGCCGGAGATTCTACCTGTGCTATTAAAAGTGTAAATAGCTATCCTGAAACAGGATGGGGAATGCCCTTTGTATATTTTTGGGATAGCACGGTACAGGTAGTGAACCTGGCAAAGAACGGTCGCAGTACAAAGAGTTTTATCACGGAAGGGTTATGGAGTAAGATTGAAAACGAAGCTGGCAATGGTGACTATGTTTTTATTCAGTTTGGACATAATGACGAAGTGCCCACGAAGAAAAGCGCAACTACTCCAACCGAGTTTAAAGAAAATTTGATTCGCTTTGTGACTGTATCAAAAGACAAAGGAGCCGTACCGGTACTGATCACTCCTGTAGCCAGAAGAAAATTTGACAGCACCGGAAAAATTGTAGGCACACATGACGAGTATGCTCAAATTGTAAGGGATGTGGCAAAAACTCAAAAGGTAGTTCTGGTTGATTTAGACAAAGAGGCACAGGCATTATATCAAAAATTGGGAGTAGAACATTCCAAATTATTGTTTATGCATTTGGCTCCGGGCGAGCATCCCAACTATCCCAAAGGAAAAGTAGATGACACCCACTTCAACGAGCTGGGAGCAAGACTAGTGGCTGAAATGGTTTTAAAAAATATTAAAACATTGGTTCCTCGGTTAGCGGGTCAAATCAAAAACGCTTCCCAAAAATAATCGGTATGTTTAATAAATAAGGGATGATCAATATTTCAATTTTGTCAAAAAAAGGAATAGGCGCAATGGCGTTGGTGGCATTAGTAATGTTCGCAAACAAGGCATTTGCACAAACAGCCAATCCTGATAAATACAAATACACTTTTACCGTAGCTAAAGATGGCAGTGGTGAGTTTAAGTTTATACAGGATGCTATTGATGCTATGCGGGTTTACCCATTGGCACCTATTACGCTGTATATAAAAAATGGCGTGTATAATGAAAAGATTGAACTGCCGGCAAACAATACCGATGTTACTTTTATTGGACAGAATGTGGACAGTACGATTATTGTTTTTAATGATTATTCCGGACGAGGCAGACTCACTACTTTTACTTCCTATACGGCCAAGATTTCAGGCAATCGGTTTAAGGCGCAGAACATCACTTTTTCGAACAATGCCGGTCGAGTGGGACAGGCTGTTGCTTTGTATGTAGATGCAGATAAAGCCCTTTTTCTGAACTGTAAATTTCTGGGTGACCAGGATACGATTTTTACGGCGGGAGAAACCGCAAGACAATTGTTTAAGGATTGCTATATTGAAGGAACAACCGATTTTATATTTGGCCCTTCCACTGCAGTTTTTCAAAACTGTACCATCAAGCAGAAGACAAATTCTTATATAACGGCAGCCAGCACTACTCCAGGTAAAAAATTCGGATATGTATTTCTGGATTGTAAAATAGTGGCAGCAGATGATGTCACAAAAATTTATTTGGGAAGACCCTGGCGGGCTCATGCCAAGACCGTATTTGTTCGTTGTGATTTACCTAAACAAATTGTAGCCGAAGGGTGGAGCAATTGGGGAAATAAAGAGAATGAAAAGACGGTGTTCTATGCTGAGTATAAAAATACAGGAGAAGGTGCTAGTACTGTAGCACGTGCCACTTGGAGCAAACAACTTACGGATAAGGAAGCAGCAGCATATACTGTTGAGAATATTTTTACATTCTATAATTTGGATTTACCAGGAGAGAAAGACTGGTACAAGCAAACACCTTTAAATCCTTTTCTATGGCCTTTAAAAAAGTAATATTTCAGTTCTTTCTGTTTTTTACTACTATGTCTTCGCTCTTTGCTGCTGACCCAAATTTTACTGTAGCAAAAGACGGCAGCGGCGATTTTAAAACCGTACAAGAGGCCATATATGCAGTTCCCGATTTACGAAAAAATCAAACCATCATTTTCATAAAGAAGGGTGTGTACAAAGAAAAATTAGTGCTGCCTAATACTAAGATAAATGTAAAGCTGATAGGCGAACAAGTGGACAAAGTGATCCTAACATTCGACGACTATGCCACTAAGAAAAACAGATTTGGAGAAGCCATGGGCACCAGTGGCAGTGCTTCCTTTTTTATTCATGGTGATGATTTTACTGCGGAAAATATCAGCTTCCAAAACAGTGCCGGCCCAGTTGGACAAGCAGTAGCCGTAAGGGTTGCAGCCGATAGGGTGAAGTTCTTAAATTGTAAATTTTTAGGATTTCAGGATACCCTTTATACCTGGGGTTATGGCGCATCCAGCAGACAGTATTATAAAAACTGTTATATCGAAGGAACAGTTGATTTTATATTCGGTTCTTCTACAGCCATCTTTGATCAATGTCATATCTATGGAAAATCAGCAGGCTATTTTACGGCTGCCAGCACACCGGATAGTTCCAGGTATGGTTATGTGTTTATCAAATGTAAAATAGAAGGCAATGCACCACCTGCATCTTTTTATTTGGGACGACCTTGGCGGCCTTATGCCAAAACGGTATTTATAGATTGCAGTATGAGCGATATAGTGAAACCCGAAGGCTGGCACAACTGGAACAAATTCGATGCAGAGAAAACTACTTTTTATGCTGAATATGAAACCAGGGGCAAGGGTGCGAATTCAGAGAAAAGAGTTTCATGGTCGCATCAGCTCACAAAAGATCAGGCTGCTCAAAATAATATTGAAAAGATTTTTAAAGACTGGAAACCGAATGATTAAACCATCTGTGGAATTACTATCATCAAAATTGTGTCACTCACTTGTACTGCAGTACATATCTCAACAAAAACAATAACAACATGGTAAAAAGTTATTTATTAATTGCACTCTTTGCTTTTTGTACTACGAATTTGATAGCCCAAACTAAACCTTATGTATCGCAGGTATGGAGTCCGGACAACGGAGATGGCACTTACAAGAACCCGGTGATTAATGCAGATTATTCAGATCCTGATGCAGTTCGGGTGGGAGATGATTTTTATATGATCGCCTCTAGTTTTGATCAGGTGCCGGGGTTGCCCATTTTACATTCCAGAGATTTGGTCAATTGGAAAATAATTGGCCATGCCTTGCAGCGACAGATTCCGTTAGAAGTATTCAGTAAGAATCAGCATGGCAATGGGGTGTGGGCTCCGGCAATTCGATATCATAAGGATGAATTTTATATTTATTATCCCGATCCTGATTTTGGAATTTATGTTACAAAAGCAAAAAATATTCTTGGCCCCTGGATCGATCCGGTACTAGTGGAGGGAGGAGCAGGATTGATAGATCCTTGTCCATTCTGGGATGAGGATGGCAAAGTATATCTGTCTCACGCTTATGCAGGAAGCAGGGCTGGCATTAAGAGCATCTTAGTAATAAAAGAAATGAATGCGGAAGGAACCAAAACAATTACCAATGGTGTGATGGTATATGATGGACACGAATTGGATCCCACCATCGAAGGGCCTAAAGTATATAAACGAAACGGGTACTATTATTTGTTTGCACCGGCAGGAGGAGTATCTACCGGTTGGCAATTGGTATTGCGCAGCAAAAATATTTTTGGCCCTTACGAACGCAAAGTGGTGATGAGTCAGGGAAAAACGCCCATCAATGGACCACACCAGGGTGCATGGGTGAATACGCCTTCAGGGGAAGACTGGTTCTTACATTTTCAGGATAAGGATGCTATTGGTCGTGTAGTACACCTGCAACCTATGAAATGGGTGAACGATTGGCCAGTCATTGGAATAGACAAAGACAAGGATGGTACAGGCGAGCCTGTATTAACCTATAAAAAACCCAATGTGGGTAAAACCTATCCCATCGAAAACCCGGTAGAGTCCGATGAGTTTAACAGCTTGCAATTAGGGCTGCAATGGCAGTGGCAGGCCAACCCACAAGCCACCTGGAGTTTTATGAACACACAAAAAGGAAGTCTACGAATGTTTGCTCATCCAGTAGCTAAGGATCAAACATTGTGGAATACACCACATGTGCTATTACAAAAATTTCCCCATGATGCTTTTACGTCTACAACGAGATTGTCCCTAAAACCAAGTGAAAAGTTTATTGGAGAAAAAGCGGGACTTACCACTATGGCCATGAGCTATGGCAGTATTGCCATCAAACATAAAACAGATGGTAATTATATCGTGTTCACTACCTGCGAAAAAGCAGATAGGAATGGAAAAGAAGTGGAGAAAGAAGTGTCGAAGATCAATCAAACAGAAGTGTATTTCCGAATGCAGTTCAGACTGGATACCACTTGTGTTTTCAGCTATAGTTTGGATGGAAAGAAGTTTATGGAAGTTGGATCTATCAAGGCAACGCCTGGTAAATGGATCGGTTCGAAAGTAGGCCTGTTCCTCACCAGCGATGTCAAAATAAATGATGCAGGGTATGTGGATGTGGATTGGTTTAGAATAACTCCATAGAGGAAGAGTCCTGAAAATTACCACATTATGAGTATAGAAATAATTTGAGTGAATTTATGTTTTTTGTGATAAATCAAAATTTGCAATACGTTATTACAAACAAACTTAAAAGCCTCGTTGATGGTAATTAACTACAAAAAAATACCAGGGCTCAATGTTAAATATTTTACCCTGGTTGTTGTAACAATTGTACTATTGAAGGGAATAACCCAAGGACAAGCCAAGTGAAGAGTTTATTTCGGCTTTTTTATTACTAGAAAAATCTATTCTAGCTCCGGTAAATATTTTTTTTGATATCTTAAAATCTATACCTGCAGAAATTCTATACCCTATTGTAACTCCATTATCAAAAAGCAGAATTGACTCACGATAAGGTATTGAAGTGTTTTTATTAATTACTACACCCGCAGCTCTTTCTTGACTACGTCGCCAATAAGCCAAGGTTGGCCCCAGAGCTATATGAATTCCCGGTATAATTTTGTTCAAAGGATAATATGCTGCATTGAACCAAAGAGTGGAGCCAGATACGTGATAAAAAAATGGTTCTCGAAATAGCACATCTTCCTCAGTAGTATTTACAATTTTTGGTTCAGATGTACCATTTTCAAAGAATAATTCACCCCCAAGATTCAATTTGCTTAAACCCATTCTGGGACGATTAATTACATTTTTATTAAATGATGTTCCTATACCATAACCAAAGAAATCGCCAGTACCATAACTAATGAATAAACCTGAAACTTGTACATTTTGGGAAAAACTTCTAATGGATAATAATAAAAGTAGGTTGATGATAACAAATACAAATTTTTTCATAGATATTAATTAACTGCCAGTAAATACCTTATGCCACAAAGTAAACTTAACTGGGGACGAACAATTCCTTAACTGCCAGGCACCTCTTTTCCCACATCCAACATCAGTAATATTCAAGGGTTCAAATACATCTCTGTTTAGCTTTCCCTGGTAAATAATAGCATCATCAGATTTATAGGTAATCTTAAAGTTCCCCTCTGTACCTACTGAAAAATTTCCCGCAGTGGTAGCCCCTGATGAATAAGAAGTGGTGAGTTTTCCTCCAGTTTCCGAAGTATTTCTGTTATCTTCTTCATAAACAGCAAAGAACTGTTGTAAATTCTCTATCTCCCAATCCCCATCCCACTCTGCATTAAAGGTTACCCATCTTTCTTTTCTAATGTCTTTCCTACTAATATTATGAGGTACAGGTGAAAAAAAATTTTCAGCAACAACTTGTCCGTCTTGTGTTTTCATAAAAGCATCTGCTCTTACAAATCTAATTTCAGAACCACCTCCATTACCTGTAAAGCTAATCAATGCGTCATATTGTTTGGTACATTGAACATCACCAATATCTACTTTCAAAATCCGTCTTGGAAGATTAGGCACTAATATTGGAGGTTCAGGTTCATATACTACAGGAGTGCCCCCTTCATCTACTATATCAGGTTCTATTCCATTTATCCCTACTATTTGAGTTGGGTTGTGTTCGCAATAATCATCATTAACCAATACCTCCTCATATCTTATTAATTCATGACTTAGGTTGTAAACAGGTCTTGATCCAATACCCTCATCTGCATCTGCAGTTGCTGTTACCAAAGTTGGTGAAATAGAACCATATTCCTCATTAGAATTTTCCTCATAAGGGTAGGGCTCATAAATAGTTATGTCATTACCTTGCCCACCATCAGGCGAAGCATAGCTATATGTATTTGTATTTGGATTGACTGACCTTTCCACTGTTTTAAAGCTTGTTGATGATTTTATTTTGTTCAAAAAACTCATCAATATGGGATCGTTATTTTTTGCGACTTTCTGATTAAAATTCGATGCAAAATTTTCCAAACTCAGGTTTTTTCTACTAATGGCAGCCAATAAAACTTTATTTTGTTTTAGACTACTATTTTCAGTGTCAATTAAATCTCTTAAATAAACTGCTTTATCACCTGAAGTTCTTGAGTTTAATACAGCCTGAACAAGCTTGACATTTTGTTTGTTCCGATACAGTTCTTTCAGAATATCGGTTACCTTGGCAAGGTTTTGAATTAGTTGTTTTTCGGCTTCTGTTTGAGGAACTCTTGATACCTTTGCCAAATTAACACTTAGATCGTGGGGGGGGGTGGCATTTTTTTGGCATGCAAATAATGTAACTAGTAGTCCAATACTACATAGCTTAGATACTTTCTTCATGGTTTTTAGTTTATTGGGTTTAAAGAGTAAAATAACTGCAGTTATTTTGTTTACAAAAGCTAAAATAAACAAGTTGACTTTAATAAAAAAAATATCTTTTAATGGTACAAATAGCAAATATCAACCTACCCGATTTTCCACTTTTATTGGCACCGATGGAGGACGTAAGCGATCCGCCTTTCAGAGCTGTTTGTAAGGACAATGGGGCGGATCTGATGTACACTGAGTTCATCAGTAGTGAAGGATTGATTCGGGATGCTATAAAAAGCCGTCGTAAGCTGGACATATTTGACTATGAACGCCCTATCGGAATTCAGATTTTTGGTGGTGATGAAGAGAGCCTTTCGCTGGCTACAAAAATTGTGGATGTTACGCAACCTGATTTATTAGACATCAACTTTGGTTGCCCGGTAAAAAAAGTGGCATTGAAAGGTGCAGGAGCCGGTGTGTTGAAGGATGTGGATCTGATGGTTCGACTCACCGAAGCAGTTGTAAAAAGCACATCACTTCCTGTAACCGTAAAAACCAGATTGGGTTGGGACGACAGTATGCTGAACATAGAAGAAGTGGCCGAACGCCTGCAGGATGTGGGCATCAAAGCCTTGGCTATTCATGGTCGCACACGCTGCCAAATGTACAAGGGTGAGGCGGACTGGACACTGATTGGAAAAGTAAAAAACAATCCTCGTATCCATATTCCCATCTTTGGTAATGGAGATATTGACAGTCCGCAAAAAGCAGTGGAATATAAAAACCGATATGGGGTAGATGGTATCATGATTGGTCGCGCAGCCATTGGCTATCCCTGGATATTTCGTGAAATAAAGCATTTTGTGCAAACTAGCGAACTGCTACCCCCTCCCACAGTGGAAGAAAGGGTAGACGTGGTTAGAAAGCACTTGCAAAAAAGTCTGGATTGGAAAGGTTCAATTGTGGGCATCAATGAAATGCGCCGACATTATGCCAACTACCTGAAAGGGCTTCCTAACATAAAAGAATACCGCAGCAAATTGGTAACACTGAACAATCCAGTCGATATAGAATCCATTTTGGATGAAATTATTGTACGCTATTCCGATTACTCGATAGCTGCCACTCCTATCGAGTTGGTGAACTACCACGAAAAATGCCCGGTAGGGTAGGATAAGTCAATGCCTTATTCCTTTTTAAAGATCCATCTACCATAAATCATTTGGCTAAAGTCTTTTATTTGTGGACTTTTACGCTTCATGACAGTATCTATATATACAGAAAAGGCAGCAAACTACCGCAACAAAGCAAAGCGGATTCAGCAACAACTCCGTTGGTTAAGCATAGGCCGACTGATGGTGTTTTTAACTTTCATCTTTTTGATTTATCAGGTTACTCAGAATAGCCATGCCATCATAGTTGTGGCCGCTATTCTGGCATTTGTCCTCTTCTTGGTGTCCCTTCGATGGTATAGTAAGTTGCAGCAACAAAACTTGTATTACAATGCACTGGCGCAATGGAATGAAAAAGAGATGGAATTTTTGCAAACCCATAAATCTTCTTATGATACCGGTGCCGAATACGAAGATCCACAACATCCATTTTCATACGACCTTGATTTGTTTAGTGCGGGTGGGCTTTTCTCCTATCTGAATAGATGCAGCACTAATTTTGGCAAGGACTCATTAGCTAAAACCCTCACTAATCCCAATGTTTCCGATATATCTGCCCGGCAGAAAGCTATTGAAGAATTAGCTTCCAAACTAGACTTTCGGCAGCAGCTATATGCGCATGGCAGTCTGCACCAAAGTCGCAAAAAAGACCTGAAACGTTTATTGGACTGGGCCGATGGAGAATCGAAGTTTATTCATCCCGTTTTGTATTATGTGCTCATGCTGCTGCCTTTGATCACGGTAGGATGTTTGGTCTATTATTTTATTTCTGAAAACGAAAACCTGCTTCATTGGTTTTACAGACTATTTACCTTAAACCTAATTGTCGCTTTCTCCTTTACCAAAAAAATCACTTCTCAATTGTCGGTTTCCTCCTCTGTGACCAAAATTTTGAATAACTATTTCAACCAATTAAAATTAATAGAAGAAACAAATTTTCAATCCCCGCTTTTAAAACAATTCCAACAAAATCTTCAGGGAAGAACCCAAAAAGCATCTGTGCTGATCAATCAATTAGCCGCCTTGTTCAATTATCTGGAGACGGTGGTGAACCTGGTGGTGAGCATTCTGTTGAATGGTATTTTTCTTTTTCATGTGCATGTGCTATTTAGATTGGGTAAGTGGAAACAGCAACACGCACGCCATATCAAAAATTGGCTTGAAATTATTGGCGAAGCTGAAGCATTAAGTAGTTTGGCCAATCTGGCCCATAACAATCCTTCCTTTTGTTTTCCTGAAATCTTGACCACACCGGCATTGCAGGCAAATGCCTTAGGCCATATACTGGTGAATCCTACAAAGAGGGTCTGCAACGATGTGGCTTTTGATCAGCAGCAATTTGCCATTCTTACCGGTTCTAATATGAGTGGGAAAAGTACTTTTTTAAGAACCCTGGGAACCAATCTTATTTTAGCAAAAGCAGGTTCTGTTGTATGTGCTTCATCATTTCGGTTTTATCCGTTTTCCATTTTTGTAAGTATGCGCATCAGCGATTCTTTGCAGGATAGCGAATCATTTTTCTATGCAGAACTAAAACGCCTTCATGCCATCATCCAAAGTCTGAAGGAGAATAAAAATACTTTTATCATTCTGGATGAGATACTCAGAGGTACCAATAGCAACGACAAACGAAATGGCACTATTGGACTAATAAAAAAATTGGCCACCTATCATTGTTATGGTATCATCGCTACGCATGATGTAGTGGTGGCCGAATTGATAAAGGACTATCCCGCCTTTATCATGAACAAGGCTTTTGAATCAGCGATCATCCAGGATGAGCTAAAATTTGATTATAAAATGAAAGATGGGGTATGTACCACTTTAAGTGCAAGTTATTTGATGAAAAAAATGGAGATTATATAGAAATACATAAAAATTTTAAATATCTTAGCTCATAAACCCTATATATGAAACTACTACTTTTCCCACTAATTGCCATATTGCTTTGTCTTCAAACTCTAGCACAGCAAACTCCTTCTATTTTTGAAAACAAAAGAAATATTGTAAAGGTGAATTTGACATCACCCATCATCAAAAATTATGGAGTACAGTATGAACGTGTTATTAACAAAGTGGTGTCCGTAGCCATCTCAGGAAGGGTAATGCCCACTACTACAATACCCTTTAAAAACTACATTCAAAAAAGATTGATTATTGAAGATGACGATTTGCTAAGTGATGCATTTGATCAGGCTAAGTTTAGCAATTTTGCCATTACACCGGAGGTGAGGTTTTATTTGGGAAAAAAAGGATATGGACGCGGTTTCTACATTGCCCCTTATTACCGGTATTCAAAATATGATGCGCATGAGTTTAAGTACACCAATCTACACGATGGAGAAGAAACCATCATTGATTTAAAAGGCAGTATGAGTTCTCACACAGGTGGTTTTCTTTTAGGAGCACAATGGATGTTAACAAATGTGGTTGGCCTTGACTGGTGGATATTGGGTCCGAATATTGGAGGAGGTAAAGGAAATGCTTCAGGTCTTTCAAACAAACCAATTGATCCAGTAGATCAGGCTGACATCAAACAGCAACTTGAAGGAGATCTGGACGATGTATCATTTATAAAACATGAAGTATTTGTGGATGCCAATGGAGCTAAGATCAAATTAACCGGTCCCTGGGGCGGAGTTAGGGCAGGGGTTTTGCTGACTTTTCGGTTCTAAGATTTATAATTCATACTTTGAATTTTTACCGCATGAGGACTTCGGTTCTTCTGCGGTTTTTCGTTTTGGGAAGCTGAGGTGATTAGTTTGAAACGGCTTTCAATCCAACTATGCTAGCGATGAGTGTAAAAATGAAAAACAATCGCCAGAAAGTTGCCGGTTCCTTAAAAACTATAATACCAATTATTGCAGTAGAAACCGCACCAATGCCAGTCCATACGGCATAAGCAGTACCAATAGGTAATCTTTGTGTGGCCACATACAGGAGTACCATACTCATGATCAGTGCCAATACAAAACCGCTAAACCAAAGAACAGATTCCTTTCCTTTGGTTTGGTTAGCCATTCCGAGGCAGGTGGCAAACAAAGCTTCAAACAATCCGGCTATGAAGAGTATAATCCAATGCATAGAATAAAAGTACAAAGAGTATCAGATACGAATACTTTTAGTAGCACCATAATTACATATTTTTGTTTGAATAGTAAGAAAAGAATATGACAGACGAATACTTTATGCAACTGGCTTTAAAGGAAGCGATGAGAGCTTTTGAAGAGGACGAAATTCCCATAGGTGCTGTGGTGGTACAAAATAATAAAGTATTAGCACGAGGTTATAACATGACTGAAAAATTAAAGGACACTACGGCACATGCAGAAATTATTGCACTCACGTCAGCCTTTAGTCATCTGGGTGCCAAATACCTGCCGGAAGCCACATTGTATGTAACCGTAGAGCCTTGTGTGATGTGTGCCGGTGCGCTCTATTGGAGCAAAATCAGCAAAGTGGTTTGGGGGGCATCGGATACCAAAAACGGGTTTAGCAGGGTGCAGCCTGCGGTATCTCCCTTTCATCCCAAAACAAAAATTGTAACCGGTGTGATGCAAGAAGAATGTGCCGCACTGATGAAATCTTTTTTTAAAAATAAACGATAAAAGGCTCATCCTCGTGAGCCTTTTACCTATAAGATTAATGCAGAGCAGTTAATTTGTATCCCACCAAAACCTTTGATCCAACCCGGTAATGTCTGGCACATTCACCCCATTTCTGGTTACTTCTACACTGGGATAATCCATTCGTCTGATATAAGTTCCTAAGACAGCGTTTAGTGGCATTTGGAAACCGGTGTATTGATAATTAAATCGTCTGGCATCGGTCCAGGAGGTCGGATGTAAAAACATAGCTTTATATTTTTCATCCATGATTCTTTTTATGGTTAAGGCTCCAGAGCCTGTTGATACTACAGCACTATTGATATAAGTGTTCATGTTTGCTGTAGATACACCCATCTTAGTCATGTGGGCTCTTATTCCTTCCAGATAGGCATTGTAGGACCGGGTTCGATCGCTATTGAAAGTAGCTTCAGCTTCTATAAATTTCATTTCGGTATAAGTGGCAATCATCAAAGGAGAACTGGTGCTACTATACCATCCGGTGGTGGTGAGCACACTTTCTTCGTTACTGGTTCCATTTCCCACACGGCCAGCTCCATTTCTTGTGCCTCTGTAGTCGCCGAATTTGGTAAGGTTGGTTATTAATGGCAGGCGGGGATCAGCAATACCAAATGTAGTTCCGTTCATAGCATCTACAAAATACTTGCTCAACCAACCTGCAAGCAAAAGACCAGCATTATTTACAGCTACCTGTGCCCAAGGACTGCGTACACTAAATACAGTAACCTGCGCATCCTGACTATTGACTGTATATGCATTGTCCAAAGCAGCTATCACATTACCAGCATTGTACTGAGAAGACTTGCTGACTTGTTGAAGCAGCCTGGCTTTCATGGCATAGCCGGTTCTGATCCAGGCAGGTAAATTGCCCCCATGAATAAAGTCTAAAGAATTGTTTAGGGCAACTGCTCCGGGCCCCTGCTTCAATAAGGCGATACCTTCATCCAGCAGAGTCAAAGCCGTTTGATAGACTGTTTCAGCTTTATCGTATTCGGGATTTAAATTGGACAAACTGAATGCTGCCGAATATGGTGCATCACCCCAAACATCATGTAACAAACTCAGATGCATTGCCATCATGATCTTACCCACGCCCTGATAGGCGGTAGCACTACGATCTGTGGCTTGATTGATCATATCGGTAATATCGGTCATATTATCATAAATGGCTGTCCAGGTTCCACTTCCATCCACACTTTCATAAATGTCCGATGGCGAGGATGCGTTGGAAGAAGCAATATACTGAGTGTAATTGGATACCAAGTTGCCCACATTAAAAACATTGGTAGCGGTGGAATAGGTCGCCGTTCCAAGCAAACCATTTAATGGTGCTGTGGTAGGCTGATTGGGATTTTCGTTTACATCCAAAAACTTTTTACAGGAGCTAAAAGCAAACAGGATGCTGATGGATAAATATATATACAAAGGTCTCATAAGGTTTTATTTAAAGTTTACGTTTAAAGAAATCATATAAGTTTTTGCAGCTGGATAGGTAAAGCCGGCAAAACCAAACACGGCGTTGGTGTCGGAATTGAATGGACTACTTTCCGGATCGAACCCTGAATACTTTGTGTTCAACCATAAATTGTTGCCGGTAAAAGAAATAGTAGCATTGTCAATAAAAGACTTTCCAAATACCTTGGATGGAATGGTGTATCCCAAATTCACTGTGCGGAGTCTAACCCATGAAGCGTCTTCTACAAAGTTTTCCGACACGCCCCGGTAAACTAATCTGTAATAACCATCACCATAGTTCCTGCCATCGGAAGCGGTTCCCTGACCCATATATACGGTCTGGCTGTTGGGACTGCCATCTGCCAATACACCATCAAACACTTTAAACTCCTCTCTGTTCTCGGTATAATTTGCGATACTAAACGCTGCCATAAAATTTCCTAACTGGTTATACTTCATAAACCCTTGTTGCGTATCGAACAAAAGAGACAATGAAATATTCTTATACCTGAATGTATTGCTCAGGCCTCCAATCCATTTGGGCATTGCATTTCCAATCACCCGCTGTGTAAGATCACGAACCGGAAAGCCTGCACCAGTACCGGCAGATCCAATCACTAATGGCAAATCTTTATACAGATTTACTTTATCATCCACCGTATTTCCATAATATCTCAAATAGGTTACCCCATACAAATCTCCGGCAGGTCTGCCAGGAATATATTTCATAGTTACATTGGAACTTAGGTAGCCGGACAGACTTCCAACTACTATTTCAGAAAGGTCTTCGCGAATAGAAACCACCTTGTTTTTGTTGGCTGTGTAATTTAAATTAATGTCCCATGAAAAATCTGACTGTTTGATAAGAGCTCCATTTACACTGATTTCAATGCCCTTGTTTTCAATTTCGCCAGCATTGGTTACCAAACTGGTGAAGCCGGTGGCTGGAGAAATATTTACAGGGATAATCTGATCGCGACTGTTTAGTTTATACCAGGTCAAATCTAAACCTATACGGTCTTTTAGAAACCTTAATTCGGTGCCCAATTCTAAAGTTTTGGTTCGTTCTGGTTTCAAGGCAGGATCACCACTTGTGTTGCTTCTGGTCCATAATACCTGAGCAGAGGAGGTAAGCACATAAGAACCATAGTAAGTATTATTTCGATAGGGGTCTGTGTCTTTTCCGATTTCTGCAATAGATCCTCTCAGCTTTGCATAAGAAAACCAGGAAGGCAGATTGACCATATCAGAAACGATGGCTGATAAACTATAAGATGGATAAAAATAGGAGTTCAGGCCCTTTGTTAATGCAGACGACCAGTCATTTCTACCGGTAACGGTAAAGAAAAGTTTATTGTCATAACCGGTAGTAAATTCACCATAGGCACTTACAATTCTATACTGAGATATGGTTTCAGAAGTGGTTCTTGTTTTTGTATTGTTCAGAGTAAGCAAAGTAGGTATGTCGAGTTCGGACCCTTCGGCATTCACTCTTTTGTAATACTGATCTCTCACATCATTACCCAGCCTTAATATTGTTGAGAGTTTATCGCCCTTCAACCAGTCTTTTTTAAAGGTTGCCATAATATTGGAGTTGATGATTCTGCTTCTGATATTATACTCCCGAACAAAACCCAAACCTGCATCTCCGTGTCGCTTTTCATTGGCAAATCCTATGGCGGCTTCGGCAGTATTTGTTCTGAAATCTGTATAGGTATCCAAACCTAGTTTATAGTCGATATCTAAGAATTTAAAGGGAGAATAGGTGAAGGATAAATCGCCCAGCACCCTATCCACATCATCCTTGAAAGGAATGGCATAGTTGCCATAAACCGGATTGTTTTGGGTGCCGTAAGACTTCATGGTTCCTTGCGGAGAAAGGAAGTCCATCACATTCCACCGCGGACTCCAGTAGCTAAGGCTTTCATTGTATCGGTTGGCATTCACACGCCTACCACCAGATTTTATATAAAACAAAGTGGGTCTGAAGCTAAGTTTTTCACTAAGTTTAAACTGCCCACCGAGTCTTGCAGAAATGTTTTTGTAATCAGAAAATGGCATCATCCCTTTTTGATCGAAGAAGGAGATAGAGGAGGACAATCTTGCTGCTTCCGATCCACCACTTACATTGATGGTGGTTCTGAACTGATTGCCCTGTTCATATCCTTGTCCGTAGTGATTGTACAACTGATCCGGATGTGAGGGATCAATCTTTTTTGCAGCTTCTATTGTAGGCCCCAGTGTAGGCCAGAAACTGGCAGAATCATATACATATCTGTTACCCTGTGTATATTTCATTTGCACTTCGGGTAGTTTGTTCACTTTATCAATTCCGTAGGAACTGGTCAGAGACACTTTTACTTCACCCACTTTGCCACCCTTGGTAGAAATGATTACCACTCCATTGGAGCCAGCCTGTCCATACAAAGCGGTAGCTGCTCCTCCTTTTAAAACAGAAATAGTTTCTATATCATCCGGATTCAGATCTGCCGCTCTGTTGGACATACCTCTTAACTCGGCATTGTTTCCGGCTATATTGCTACTGTTGTCCATCACCACTCCATCAATTACAAATAACGGTTGATTGCTTTTTCCAGGATCCAGCGATTTGATACCCCGTATCAAAATGGTAGCCCCCTGTCCTGGTGCACCCCCTCCGGAATTGATCTGAACCCCGGCAATTTTCCCTTGCAATGCATTCACCAGATTGGATTGCTGACCAATCATCAAGTCCTTAGATCCCACTTCCTGCGTGGAATAGCCAAGGCTTCTTTTTTGTTTTTTAATTCCAAATGCAGTTACCACCACTTCATCCAGATTGCTTAAAACAGGATCCAGTACAATGGCAATAAATTTTTCGCTGCCTACACTCACTGTTTTTGTGAGATAGCCTACAGCAGAGACTTCCAGCTCCACTACACTTCCAATGATATTGATAGAAAATTGTCCCTGCTCATCAGCAGAAACAGCATTGGAGCTACCGCTCACTTTAATGGTGGCATTGGCGATAGGCACAGCGTCTTGTTTTTTTACTGTACCTGAAATTTTTCTTGTTTGTCCTAGCAAACTGAATGGCAGCATTAGAACCAGGCATACAAGCAAGCAAATCGTGGCTTTCTTCATACTATGCAGATTTTAGGTTTAAGAATTAACTAAATATAAACATTTAACCGCATATTCCCAGAAAATCCTGCAAAAACAGCCAATCTTCAGTTTCCTATTTCCGATAAACTTAATAAGAGGCTTCGTTCACAAACCTTTAATACATAAATTTGTTGCTTTATTGACAATTATATATTTACAATCATAAAACAATAATTATTATGGCATTTACATTACCAGATCTTTCCTATACGAAAGATGCTCTTGAACCACACATAGACGCTTTGACTATGGAGATCCATCATGACAGGCATCACAAAGCGTATGTGGACAATCTGAATAAGGCAATTGAAGGAACCGATAACGCTGAAAAAACTTTAGAAGAATTAGTAAAAAATGCAGGTAGCATTTCTCCTGCTGTAAGAAATAACGGTGGCGGACACTGGAACCACAGTTTCTTTTGGGACATTCTTACTCCCGGTGGTGCCAGCCAGCCAGACGGTGCATTGGCCACTGCAATTACTGAAACTTTTGGTTCTTTGGAGGCTTTGCAAGAAAAGGTAAATACAGCCGGTGCTACTCGTTTTGGAAGTGGATGGGCATGGTTGATTGTAAAAGACGGTAAATTGGAAGTGACTTCTACCCCAAATCAGGACAACCCGTTGATGGATGTGGCTGATGTGAAAGGAGCTCCAATTTTGGGTATCGATGTTTGGGAACATGCTTATTACCTAAAGTATCAAAACAAACGCCCTGATTATCTGAAAGCGTTTTGGAATGTGGTGAATTGGGATAAAGTAGCCGCACTTTATCAGGCAGCTTTGTAGTGGAGGTTTTTTCTAAAATTTAAAATGAAAGAGGCTCATCTTAATTGTGGGCCTCTTTTTTTATACTATTGAATAAACAGACAATTTTACCTTTTAATTCCTCCTATCAAATGCACAACCATATTATCTTCCATTTCCTGAGCAGTATAGATTTTGGCGCTACGTTGCCAGAACTCAAGACCCCGAACTGATGAAAGTATATTGAGAACGACCACATAAGGCATCAGCGTTTTTATCTCTCCCTGGTTGATTCCCTTTTCCACAATGGTTTCCATTCGCTTGACATAGTCCCTTCGTTCGGAAACAAAACTTGCCAAGGGTTCGTTTTCCAGATGCATCCACTCGCTCACCATCACAGAATATTCTTCAAAATGGGTTAGCATCATCTGAATATGAAAACGAATGAGCGATTCTATTTTTTCCAGACTGGTACCTCTGGCCTTTTCGGTTTTTTCCAAATGAATTTTACAGGATTCAGATACTTCATCGATTATCTCCTGCAATATTTGTGCTTTGGAATGAATGTGATTGTAAAGACTGGCCGCTTCTATCCCAATTTTTTCTGCAAGATCGCGCATGGAACTGGCTGCGTAGCCTTTGTCGCGAAACATAGCTGCAGCTGTTTTGATAATCAGATCTTTTTTAGAAGATTTTTTATTGGTTAATGTACCCATAAATCAAAGCTATGTTTTTTTCATTATAATTGAAATCGGATTTAATCATAACTGTACCATTGCTTTAATCACTCCTGTTTCCGGTTTTAACCAGGATTCAAAATTGTCTTTTATCTCATTGAAGCCTACAGTATGGGTGATGTAGGTTTTGGGATTTACCTGACCTGCTTTCATACAAGCTACTACATGTTCAAAATCTGCATGGGTGGCATTTCGGCTACTCATGAGCGTAGATTCTCTTTTATGAAACTCTGGATGACTAAAAGAAAAAGCTTCCTTTTGCAAACCGATCAGTACATAATTTCCGCCGTTTGCCAGGAAATCAATTCCTCCATTGATAGCTCTTAAATTTCCAGTGGCATCTATTACGGCCGTGGGCATATCGCCTTTGGTAAGACCAGCCAATTGCTGTTGCACATTTTTGTCTAAGGCATTTAGGGTAGCATAGATATGCAGGTTGCTTTTACAAAAAGCTAATCTGGATTCGTTCACATCCATAGCTATTACATTGGCACCTGCAATTCTTGCCAGTTCCATAGCACCCAGCCCAATGGGGCCAGCTCCTATCACTAATACATAATCCCCGGGCTTGATATCTGCCCGCCTTACTCCGTGTGCACCTATTGCTAATGGTTCTACCAGTGCCAACTCTTCGAAACTAAGTCCTTCGCCATGCAGCAGATATTTGGATGGTACTGAAATATACTCTTTCATGCCTCCATCTATATGCACTCCAAAAACATTAATTTGTTTGCAACAATTAGGCTTTCCTCTTCGGCAAGCGATGCAATGGCCACAACTGAAATAGGGGATGATGGACACTTTCTCTCCAACTTCAAAACCGGGTGCATTGTCGAAAGCCATCAGCTCGCCGGAAAGCTCATGTCCCAGAATGCGGGGATACTCGAAGAAGGGTTGAGTGCCCTCATAGGCATGCAGGTCGGTGCCGCAGATGCCGATGCGCTTTACCGCGATGATGGCATGATCCTTTTCCAACACAGGTTCTGCTGTTTCTTCATATTCAAACCTGCCTGGCAGGGTACATACTAATGATTTCATTAAAATATTTGTTTGTCGGTTGACTCAAGTTTTTTTTAAATTCTGGCTTGAGGGATGGTTTCGTTTATGTGAGCTGCTATAGGCACTGTTGTTGAACTGAGCGTAGCAATTTAGATGCAATTTGTTCTACTGTCTGGACAATAAGTTCATCAATCGAATTTTTATATATGAGGATAGGAAGGGTCTATCAATTGTTCGGACTTCATTCTTTGCCAGAAGGTGTTGGGAATGGTGGTGTTTGCCATTTCTATATTTTTTTGAACGCGTTGTGGATTGCTGCTGTTGAGGGCGATGCTGGTGATGCCGGGAACCCGGAGACCAAAACTGATGGCGGCAGCAGGAGGATCGATGCTGAACTCCTGACAGAGGGTAAAATATTTGTCGCGCCATTGGTAATATTTTTGATGATTGGGATTTTCGCGGTTCAGTTGAACGTAGTTGAAAAAGTCGCTGCCCATAAGAAACCCACCATGAAAAACAGCAGAATTGATGATGGTAATATTGGCCTTGTGCAACTGTGCTACAAAATTCACCAAATCCGGGGGGTGATTGTAAATGGTGTAGCTGTTGGCAATCATGACCCAGTCTAAGGGCACATCTTGTGCAATTTTTTGAATAGATCGCCAATCCTTGGCACCAATACCAATGCCCTTGATGATTCCTTTGCTTTTTAAGTGGGATAAAGCACGGTAGGCTCCCAATATATCATCGTATCTTTTTTTATAATCATCTTCATCGGTGGCAGCGATGAGGTACTCGTCTGGGTCGTGAACAGAGGCGAATTGAGAATTGTAATCGCCTAACAACTCGTTGCCATTTTCGAAACATTCCAAAATGCCATCGTAGCTGATTTTTTGTTCTGCATCGTGTTTTAGGTTGTGCCAGACTCCCGGTTCAAAAGTGGGCTCGGGGGTGGTTAGGGGTTTTCTAACCCAAGCCAGTTTATTGCTGATTAATACATCATTGGGGGATACGCCTAGCTCCTTTAGGCAAATGCCCAACTCTTCCAAAGCCAGTCCTGCACCGTATTTGCCAGCACTATCGAACATCGGTGTTCCAGGGCAGGCATCAATATAAGCTTTTACGATTGCTAACTTTTCCTGATGAGTAGGCTCTTTGTAGATATTTCCTAATGAGGTGGTTCCGGATACGACCAACGGTAATTTCACTTGCATAAATGACAAATATTTCGTTTAGAAAATGCGACTGTTTTGCTTTTAGAGTGGGGATAAAGATAACTCTATCAGTATTTTTCTAACCGAAAAATCAGATTATCTTTTTGGAGGTTTTTACTATTGTTTTTTGTCCGCTCCAAAGTGATTGGAAATGATTTAGTCACGGTTTTTTTTGACTAAGGAAACCTGGTTTTGGTTACTAGATTTTTGGTTAAACTATGGTTTTGGCGATATGTTTCAAATTGTTTAATATAAAATTGACACATTGAGTTACATGTTTTGTGTCTCTGTTGGAGCGAGGGGATAAAAATTACGAAATGGGAATAATACAAATGAAACGATTTCAGAATTCGGTAAATTTGTCCTGCTGAAAGGAGAAAGAAACTATGACTAGTATAAAGAGTTTTTTTATGTTTCGAAAACCGAATCAACAGTATTTGGTTTTGATCATAGCACTGGTAGCCATGACCGGCACCAATATCATACTGGATTTTTATGAATCTCAATTACAAAATAGTGCGTTCTATTTTACAGAATCTTTTCTTTTTAGTTGTTTCTGGATATTGTTTGCTCCAATGTTTTTGATGCTGAGTTTGTTTCATCAAAAATCAGAAACATTCATTCAAAGAACAGGCGTGGTACTGGTAGTGCTGTCTCTACACTTGTTGATCTATCCCGCTTTGGTTTGGCTACTGTCTGTTTTGTTTTTCGAAAATACTTTTTTCTATTGGCAAACTTTGGGTTACGGCATTACCTTTTATCTCATAAAGGCAGCTCTTATTTATGGATTTGCCCTATTTGTTTTTTCTGATAGGCTAGATGGGTCGGTTCAAAATGCCGAGAATAAGGATACGGAGGACAGATCGGTAGGAAATACGCCTATCCAATTTATTGTTGTTACCGATCATAACCACTTGAAACTTGTGCTGGCCACCCTTGATATATATTGCATCTCGGCACAATCTCCTTATGTTAAGATACTGCATAAGCATCAGCATTATTTACACACAGACACTTTAAAGTCGCTGGAAAAAAAATTAGATGAAAGGCTGTTCGTCAGAATTCACAAATCGCATATTGTGAATATTTCCAAAATCATTTCTTTTCATTCGCGTCAGAATGGCGACTACGATATTAAACTTTCAAATGACTTTATTATCAGAGCAAGTCGAAACTACGCTTCAAGTTTTAAAGCGAAAATGTCGGTACTACCTCAGCTTGCATTAAAATAAACTCATGTTACCACAATTCATTTCTTCTGGATTCTTACAATAAACATTTTTGTAAAAAATATTTTGTGATGAAAATGTTTTCATTTTTTGTTTTGAACAGATTATAAGTACAGACAATGGCTGGACAAAGTTGGCCGCTATTTGGATTTACCATCAAAGCAAGGAAAAGTATGAAATGTTTAAACCAATAATAAGATGATCCAAATGAATCCATTATTTCAAATCGGGGTACTAGTTCTTCAAATTTTCCTTTACACAGGGTGTATCGGACAAACAGGTGGCAACAAGGCAAAACAACCAAAGTACAATATTCAAACAAGTCCGCGAGTGGGAGGTGATTGTGAGGAGGGATATTGTGAACTAATGTATTTGGGAATGCCTGATAAGCTCAGTGCAACAGATACTAGTGCCGGATGGTATGAAGCAGGTCAAAAGCTAATAGTGACAGGAACCATTTTTCATTTGGATGGAAAAACACCTGCAGCAAATGTAATAGTGTACTACCATCACACCGATAATAATGGATATTACTCACGAGGAAATGACAAACCAGAAAATCAAACACGGCATGGCCATATCAGGGGTTGGGTGAAGACAGGCGTGGATGGTAAATACACCATACATACCATACGCCCGGCTCCATATCCAGACTTAAGCCAACCGGCACATATACACTGGTTGATCAAAGAACCAGATGTGCCCAATGAGTATTGGACTGATGACTTGGTATTTGATGATGATAAATTGCTATTGCCCTTTATAAAAAAAAACAAACCAGGCAATTTGGGAGGTAGTGGCATTGTGCGAATATTAGTAAAGGATAGCATCCAAATTGCAGAACACAATTTCATTCTTGGGTTAAATATTACTAATTACCCAAAACCAAAACTTGAACCCGAAATTCGATCCGGATTGTCTATTGGGGAAGACCAGCCATCCTTTGGCCCATTTCACGTCTTCGGGCCAGACAAGGGCTCTACTGCTTGCCCGGTTTGTAAGTATGGACGGTATCACGGAATACTTTTTTTTGCCGGAGACAAAATAGACTGGAAGGAAATAAAACAATGGTTGGTATTTCTGGAACAGGAAGGCGTTCATCGGAGTAAATACCTTAAAGTATATTTTGTATTTGGAAATACCAATGGCAATAGTAATAGTGAATTACAAGTGGTGTTGGAAAATATTGGAAGAGAACTTGGTCTGGAAAAAACAGCATTAACGTTGGTGCCTTCTTATTCCGACCAGAAGAGTGATGCTTTATTGAACAAAATAAATCCATTGGCAGAAAACACAATTATTATTTACAGACACCGAACCATCATTGATAAATACATAAACCTAAAGCCTACAGCCAACAATTTTCAGCAGATACAGCAGACCCTGGATCAAACCAGTGGTGCAAATTTTACGCTTCCAGAAATAATGCACCATGACTAATCAATAAGGGGGTCTATGAAATTTGTTCAAAACAACTAACTCCTATAGACATTCAATGCCTACCAGCATTAGTTCAAAAAAATAATATCTTTTTTTGAGTATAGAATGATCTTCTAGATCCATCGTGTAACTATTCCTGAGTTGCTGATATTTACTACCATTATTTTCATAAAAACTTCATAATAGTTTACACTTAGAGAAAACATTTTTGTTTAAATTTGTTATAATACTACATCAAATAAAACTTGGTGAACTCTGATATCCAATGGCAGAAAAACAGGGTGGCAATGCTAGGGATTTGACAAACGTAAAAACAGGAATAAACATCATACTCATGAAAAGGACATATAAGCTAATAGGATTTGTGACTCTTGGAATTGCAGCTACTGCCGTTACCGGTGCTATATTGGAAGTGCGCAGAAGAAGATCATTGCGCAGATTATTAAATGCTGCCAACGAAGGATATGAAACCGCCCATGACATTATTTATCCAAGAAAAAATAAATCCTCAGGGGATAAAAACCTAAGGTATGGGCCAGTATATTAAACATTGGTTCACCTTGTCATCCATAAGAAAATATTCAATCCGTAAATCAATATGGGTAAAAAGTAAAAGGCTATACCTATTTTTGATCCATGCGTAGGTTGTTGCAGTTTCTGTTACGTCGGCCCATTCTCTGGCTATCGGAGCGTTTTGCTTCCAGACCCGTCAAGGAGCGAATTTATAATGCCTTAACCAAATTATATAGTAGTGTATTGGAAAGTCCAGGCAAAGAAGGCCCTGTCATTTCTTTGGATACTTTCAACGGGAAACTGATTATTTTTTCAGATCAGCACAAGGGTGCCAAAAATGGAGCAGATGATTTTATCGCCAGCGAAAACAATTATCTGGCAGCTCTCGACCACTATTATGAAAATGGTTTTGGCTATATCAACCTTGGCGATTGTGAAGAACTCTGGGAAAACACACTGTATCAGGTTAAGAAACACAATAAAAAAAGTTTTGAGGCAGAAAAAAAGTTTTTAAAAAGAGATGCCTTCATAAAAATATTTGGCAACCATGATCTATACTGGGCAAATGACCCTCTTGCTAGTATTGAACTCGCTTATATTTTTGACCAAAAAGTGCCGGTATATGAAGCCGCCATTCTGCAGATGGAGATTAACCAAAATACACTCAATATTTTTTGCACTCATGGGCATCAGGGAGATGCAAACAGTGATGGAAACTGGATGGCGAAATTTTTTATTGCCAGAATTTGGGGGCCATTACAAGCGTATCTGTATATCAATACGAACGAACCATCCAATAATATTCAAAAGAAATCCATTCATAATGAGATCATGTATGAATGGAGTGCCGCACAGCAGAATACCCTGCTGATTACAGGCCACACCCATCAACCGGTTTTTGAATCGCTTACACATATTGAACGACTTCAAAGGAAAATGAAAATGGCAAAGAATAAAAGTGATGAACCTGCCATAAACCAAATTCTGGAGGAAATGAAGACCTATCAAAAAACCTTTGAAAATTTGGATGAAGACTATTCAGGCATTGTGCCTTCTTATTTCAATACAGGATGTTGCTGCTTTTCGGATGGGGATATCACCGGCATAGAAATAGAAGGAGGTTGTATCCGGCTGATAAAATGGCAAAACAAAAATGGCGTTTCCTCAAGAGTTGTTCTGGAGGAAAAACCTCTGTCAGCATTATTATAAAAAAAGCCGGACAAGTTGGATCTGCCCGGCTTGAAATTTAAACTTGATGGGTTGGTTACTTTGAAATACGCTTACCCAATTCTTTACCAGCCTTTGCATAAGCTTCTGAAATGCGCCAACTGGTATCAAAATCATAGCCCATCACATCGCGCCCGGGAGCGTTGTCTATGTTTATTACAGCGATTTTATTATTGCGATTGGCAGTTTCTACAATCGTTACTACTGCATCAATGTAGGCATTTTTGCGCATCACACCTACATTAAAACCGGGTTCTATGAAAGTGGTATGAAAGATGAGGGTGTACTTACTGTCTTTGCTATTTTTTAGTTTAGATTTTTCTTCAAACTGTTCGAAAAACTGAACATGATAAGCTCTATCTCTGTCTGCTTTCCAGCCCTCAGCCCATTTGTCGCCTTTGCCAGCCTCTTTTTTGTTATACTCTTCTCGTTTCTTAGTTACATATTCATCTTCTGTTTTGAACTTGCCTACTTTCAGGTTGTCATAGGTGAATTCAACATTAATCGTTTTCTCGTTTTTCAATACCTCCAGATTGCCTTCCAATACCTTGATTTTTTGTGCAGAAACCATTGAGGCCAAAAAGAGGGAACAGGCTACAAAGAAAAGCTTAGTTTTCATCGTCATACATTTTAAGTTTTAATAGAATTAAAAATAAAAATAGAAAAGATTGTCTATAAAACAATACCCTAAACTAGGTATATGACAATTTATCAATCTTTAGAAATCAGTAATAGACTATGCTGTTGTCCCTGATATTGATTGTAGATAAGCACTTTGTTGATCGGTCTCAAACGTGATGACTGTTTATAAAAGTGTGTTGGAAGGTTTCCCTCCTGAATCGCCAAGCAGGACAACCATAGCGCAATCGCTGTGGCAGTGGGGAATTCTCCGGTTGTATGTTTGAAACGGGCAACAGTCACTGTGCTGGGACATAAGGCTTCACCATTTTGATAAAACGAAATAAATCGCTGATCACCATTTTCTCCAGTCAGTAATAAATAGTCTTCGGCATTTTTTAGATATCGCTCCAAAAACTGTCTTATCCTTGTGGTGGCATACGCTTCATCGGAAGAATGGAATAATTCAATAGCTTCTATTTTCGCTATTGCATTTTCCCTGCGATCATTTACCAAAAACATGGCCGACCCTTCGCCTGCAACAGTGGCGGGCGAAGGGTTTTCATATATGGAAATATTAGATTTAGAGCTATCATACCATCCAGCCAGTGTATCTACCGTATAATTGTACGTAGAAATTTCATCTACGCCACCTACTAAAAAAGTCTTGCCTGAGTTTTCGGCGATCATCATACGGGCATCTAATAAGGCGTTTTCAAAAGAAAGGCCATTGTGCACATGCGTGGCATTATACCCGTGATTTTTTGTAATGATACTCAGTTGTCCTGCTATGGCATTGGGTGTGCTTTGTACAAAATTTCCAGGTGTAAGTAAACCTTCATCATAGTCCACAATCTGGTTAAGAAACTTGATGCACTCCTGCATTCCGCCATTGGCCGAACCCACGATAATGCCCGCCACTTCCTTGTCCTTAAGCAATGGCAATCCGGTGCCGATACCCATTCTCACTGCTTTGCTCATTCGGCGCAACATGCCGGGAGGCACTCCTTCCAGAGTAGGTTCTATAGCCATCATTTTGCCATCTATAGAGGCACTAATTGTCTCCAGATTGGGCTGGTTACCTCTCTGTTGTGGAGAAATACAACTATGTTGATGGATATACATTATTGGTACAAAGTCTTTTTTTATAGAAAGATTAATATTTAGAAAATATCAATGATGTACAATTTCCTCCAAAGCCAAATGAATTAGACATGACGTGCCTTAGGTTCTTTTTCTGATACGCCAACACTGGCACAAGCCGTGTTTTTTCAATAGGCGTTTCAAAATTCAGGGAAGGATATACTTCTTGGTGATAGAGATTCAATATACTAAACACAGCTTCCACAGCACCAGCTGCACCCAAAGTATGGCCGGTAAAAGATTTTGTACTGGCAAATGATGGCGGCTGATTAAACAATTGAACCATTGCTGCGCTTTCGGTTTCATCGTTGTTCTCTGTAGCAGTTCCATGAGCATTGATGAAATCAATTTGGGATGGTTCCAAACTGGCTGACTTTAGAGCTCTTTGCATACTTAGAAAAGGGCCATCGCCCGAACCGGAAGTAGAAGAGGGATGGAAGGCATCATTGCTATTGCCAAATCCTTTTAGTTCTGCATATATCCTTTTGTCCTGTGCGTCTGCCTCTGTTTCCAGTACCAAAAAAGCCGCACCCTCTCCCAGATTCAACCCTTTTCTGTTTAAATCAAAGGGCTTGCATGGATGGGGAGAAAGGATCATCAGAGAGTTAAACCCATTGACAGTGAATTTGGAAAGACTATCTACACCGCCCACAATGACACGCTTTGCCAATCCATTTTGTATCAGTCTGGCACCGTACATAATTGCATTGGCCGATGAGGAGCAAGCCGTATTGAAGGTATTGATCACGCCACCAAAGCTGTATTGTCTCTGAAGAAAAGTTGTATGTGCACTATTGGAATAGGATCTTACAAAGTCCGATCCTTTCCCGTCAAGGGTATTCGCATCGGCATACATTTCATCTGTCAAACACATACCGCCCACTGTGCTGCCACTTATGAAAGCAGTGGAAGATGCTCTCAAATCCCTGTCTGCAATTCGGGCATCTGCAATGGCATCTCTCAAAGCATACAGGGCAATTAAATCTGTTCGGGTAACGCCTGATTCAGGCACTGCTAACTTTGCTGCCAGGTTCTGTACACTAAATGGAATTTCTGCAAAGGGCATCAGATCAATATATCTGGATGAAAAATGAGCCGCCTTGCCAATTCCCGACTTTTCCTGCATCAACGATAGTCGATTGGCTTCAACCGATTGGCCGATGGCAGTAATGATGCCCATGCCTGTAACTACAATTCTGACCAAAGTAAAGGTTATTTGGTTCTGTGTTGCTCAATATAATCCACCATAGAATTTACCGAAGTAAGTATTTTCCTGCCATCCTTAGGATCCTGAATATTAATGCCATACTCGCGTGAAAGCATCACAATCAATTCTATAGAGTCTATCGAATCCAGCCCAAGCCCTTCTCCAAAAAGTGGTTCATCATCTTTTATATCAGCAGGATTTACGGTATTCAGGTTCAGAAATTTTACAATCTGTTCTTTCACCTGTTGTTTCAACGCTTCTTTTTCCATGTTCATTATTTAGGAGTGTAAAATCAAAAATAACAACTTAGCTACAATTTGGATGAATTATTCGCTATAGCCAATAGAGCTTCAAATAAATTCAATCCCTTGGAGAAGGTAGTTTTTTTGTAGCTCCATGTTTATGGCATGCCATTCTAAACAATCAAACAGTATTTTTGTATATAAACATGATGAAAGTGAGTAAAAAAACAATTTTTTATATTTTATTTTTTGTAGCAGTTGTATTTATTTTTTATGGTGCAGTTTCCTGGCTGATACCCGGCTATAGTGACCGAAAGCTGGAACCTATCAGCAAGGTCAGATCCTTTGCTTTTACCAATCAGGACGGAAAAGTCATCACCAATAAAGATGTAGCTGGGAAAGTGTATGTGGCTGAATTTTTCTTCACCACCTGCCCCGGTATTTGTCCGATGATGAATGACAATATGAAATCGGAGATTTATGACAGGTATAAAAACAGAAAAGACTTCGTCATTCTTTCTCATACCTGCGATCCCAAAAACGATTCGCCAGCAGTATTAAAAAGATATGCCGACTCTATGAATGTGAACACTACTCATTGGATTTTTCTGACAGGTCGCAAAGACAGTCTGTATAATATGGCCAGGTTGAGCTATACCATCGATGATCCGGCCAATAATCTTAAAAATGCCGAAGACGATTTTTTACATACCCAATTTTGGGCACTGGTCAACAGAAAAGGAGAAGTGTTGGGTATTTATGATGCTCTGGAGAATAAAGAAATCAAAAAACTTAAGAAGGACATTGACAAAGCATTAAAAGAGTCTTAGCCTTTTAATATGAAAAATATTTCTACCATACTAAAAGAGAATAATCTAAGTGTAACCGGAGGAAGGCAAAAGATTCTTCAATTATTTTTGGCCAGTGATGGTGCTCTGGCACATGCCGATATAGAAAAAGGAGCAGGGGAAAATTTTGATCGGGTTACCATCTACCGTACACTTCAGGTTTTTCAAGAAAAGGGTATCATTCACACGATACCTACTACCGACAATTCGATCAAATATGCTCTTTGCAAAAACGACTGTACTGAAGGACACCACCACGATCACCATATACATTTTGTTTGCGAAATTTGCCACAATACTTATTGCCTGGATGGGGTGGTTACACCTCAAATCAATCTGCCGGCCAATTACAGCTTAACGAGTGTGGAGGTAGTGGCAAAAGGAGTTTGTGAAATATGCGCAACCCAAAAATTAAAAAAGCCCTGATGTAGAAACAACAGGACTTTTGATTAATGTTTTGATTAGACTGCAATTTATACACTTCTTCAGATTTCACCCAAAAAAAAATTACTGCAATTAGTTAAAAAAATTGGTTTTAGGACGTTTTGTATGGGCTATGTTTCTTTTAGTAGTCTTACTTTTTTGTCTTGATACAAAAAGGGTATCAAAAAAAGTCAAGGCCATTGTCGCAATACGCATCAATGCTCAACCCACACGATCTGTCATAAAACCAAAATCCTTTCTTATTGGAGGTCAAATATCTTCTTCCTATTATTATTATTTGAAAAATATTTCGATAAAGAAAAAGAGGCACAAGGCCTCTTTTCTCATTTATCAAGCGTACGGAAATATTCATTAAAACCAACTTCCCACAAAGGCTTCGTTCACTTTGCTCTTTTCATTGGACAGTCTTTTGCTTCTTTTTGCCACTTTTCTTTTTTGCTTGATGGCACTAATGATCATCAGTGGAATAAAAAGGAAAATGGCTGGCGGGATACCCAAAAATGAAATCCATTTGCCTCCGTAAGTCTTACGCATAGGACGTTTCAGCCTTTCAGCTATCAGGTACATACTGGGCACCATGAACAAAGTCATGAAGAATGCGAAAAGCAAACCGAAAATAATAGTCCAGGAAAGTGGCTTCCAAAAGGTAACATTATCTCCACCAAAGAAAATTCTTGGATTCAGTTCTGAGAATAAAGTGACAAAGTTGATATTGAAACCAATGGCCAGAGGAATAAGTGCTAATATGGCTGCCATAGCGGTTAGCAATACTGGGATGATCCGGATTTTTCCAGCCTGGATTACAGCTTCACGAGTTTTTAATCCTCGCTCACGCAATTCATCGGCAAACTCAATTACAAGAATTCCATTCTTGATCACAATACCGGCCAGCCCCAGAATACCAACACCAGTCATTACTACTGATACCGACATGCCAGTAAGCGTAAATCCTAATAACACACCGATAATACTAAACACGATTTCGGTGAGGATGATTACGGATTTGCTCATGGAATTGAACTGCCATACCAATATCAATAAAATCAAACCCAATGCAATAATCAAAGCCTTGCCTAGAAAAGCGCCTGTCTCGGCCTGCTGTTCACCTTCGCCGGTTTGTTTGATGGTAACATCATCACCCGTCTTACGGAATCCCTGAATGGTCTTGGCAATCTGTGCATTCACTGCAGTAGGCGTATAGTCCGTGAGCACGTTACTTCTTAGCGTAATGACACGTTTTTGATTTTTGCGTTTTACGCTTCCCAATGTATTGGTATAATCTACATTCACCAATGAACTAATCGGCACACTTTTAAACTTGCCGCTCGCCATATCCCTAAATCTGATATTCATGTTGAGCAGATCGGTCAGACTCTTTCTTTGCACCTCATTACTGCGCACATAGATTTTATACTCATCATCGCCATCTTTTATTTTGCTAGCTTCATTTCCAAACAAGGCAGTACGAATTTGCATACCGATCTGCGCCGAGGATACGCCTTCGCTCAAAGCCCGTTCTCTATTCACAGTCAAAGAAATTTCTGGACTGCTTAAATCCACGTCCATCTTCAATTCTTCCACTCCGGGTACTTGTGCACTGTCCAGGAAATTTTTAAGATCTACTGCAGTTTTGATCATATCATCAAACTCTTCGCTAGCAACCTCTAGGTTGATTGGTGGATCAGTGGGAGGACCATTTCTTTGTTGTTCCACAGATATTTCAGCTCCTGGGATATTTTTTATAGCAGCCCTGATATTCTCCAGATAAGGCCCGGTTTTTACCCCATGTCTTTTCTCAAATTCTACAAAAGAAATCTGCACCCTTCCAAGCTCACTTCGTGTGCTTCTGTCTCCACTGGATGGATCTGCAGCACCAACAGCTACGTTGGCAATCACACTTTCCACAATGGGATTCTTTTTATTTTTGGAGTGATCAATATCTAGTGCATCGTTCACTTTACTTTCTAAATATCTTGTTACAGAGTCGGTATATTCAATATCAGATCCGGTAGGTAATTTTAAATAGACATATATAAAATTTGGATCGGCTTTGGGGAAAAATTCTACCTGTGTTCTACCCACTGCTGTAGAAATACCAAATATAATAACTGAGAAAGTGAGAAGTCCGAAAGCACTAATTAATAGCCAAACAGGTCTCCATCCTTTAAGTGCCCATTTCAAAAGCGTTTCATAATGGTTCATGATCCATGGAAGAGCCCTGTTCTGAAAATTGTGAATCCATCCAGAAAAGAAATAAGTATTCAATACTGTTAGGAACGCAAGGGTTATCAAAAGATTACCGGTGAAAAAGAATCCACTTCCATTGGGTCTGGCGGCAAATCCTAATAAGTCAAAGAATATACCAGCAATCAGCATGATTAAGAATGGTTTACTTCTGAATACATCCGACTTCTTTTTACTGCCATGTTCATCAGCATGGTTCATGAAGTCCACAGCAAAAACTGGGTTCATGATAAAGGCCACCAATAAGGATGCCGCAAGCGTAAATATGAGCATGAGTGGCAAATACACCATGAACTTGCCAATGATTCCCGGCCAAAAAAGTAGCGGAAAGAATGGGGCTAATGTAGTAAGCGTACCAGCCATTACAGGTACAAATACCTCGCCTGCGGCAATAATAGCAGATTTCTGTGAATCTAATTTGCCATTGGCTTCTGTAAAAATACGGTGGGTGTTTTCTATCACCACAATGGCATCATCCACTATAATTCCTAATCCGAATAACAACGCAAACAGTACCATGAAATTTAGGGTAATGCTTCCCCCTATCACAATCTCACCAAGTGGAATGAACATGAAAGCTACAAACATGCTAAGCGGTACACTCAATGCCACAAAAAAGGCGTTCGTGATCCCCATAAAGAACATCAAGATGATCAATACCAAAATAAATCCGATTACTATCGAGTTCACCAGATCGTTGAAAGAGGTTCTAGTGGCAATACTTTGATCTCCTGTGATCACCACATTGATGTCTTTTGGAAAGACATCTGCTTTCATTTCATCAGATATTTGTTTTACCGCATCACTTGTTTCTATCAGGTTTTCGCCAGCTCTTTTTACAATGTTAAGTGTAACCACATTTTTTCCATCCAGGCGTGCATAACTCTCTGTTTCTTTAATGGTGTCTTTTATGGTGGCGATATCTTTCAGATAAATGGGATTGCCGGATGAGTTGCGCAGGACTACTTTTTCAATATCATACACCGTCTTAAACTGTCCCTTTAATTGTAGGTTTCTTCTCATATTGCCCACCTCAAGTTGTCCGCCACTTATGTCCATGTTTTCATACTTGATGGCATTGGCAATGTCATCAAACGTAACGCTGGCGGCTTGCATTCTTGCATTGTCCACATTCACCTGAAATTCTCTTTCGGGAGCTCCCACTATATCTACTCTTGTAATCTGAGGCAATTCCTCAATCTTATCCTGTAGTTTGTCAGCATATTCTTTTAAGCGAACTCCATCATAATCGCCACTCAGGTTCACATACATGATGGGTAATTCGGACATGCTTACCTCAAGAGCAGTCGGCTCCTGTGTAAGATCTGTGGGCAGATCCTGTTTGGCTTTGTCAATGGCATCTTTTACTTTTTGTACCGCCACATCCACTTTTACATCAGTACCGAACTCTACCTGAATGGCGGAGTAGTCCTGAAGAGAGGAGCTGATTACTTTTGAAATCTTTACGCCAGTGATACCCTTGATTTGTTTTTCGATGGGCTGAGTGACTAAGTTTTCAATATCCTTGGGAGAGTTTCCTACATAGATGGTGGATATATACACCGTTGGAATTACTATATCCGGATAACTTTCTTTGGGTAGGGTAATAAATTTTGTTGCGCCAAATATGGTAACAAAGAGTATAAGCAAATAGACCGTGGTGCGGTTTTTTACTGCCCAGGTGGTGGGCTTAAACTCTTTGATTTTTTCATTAAAGTTTTCTATAACACTCATATAAATTGTTTGATAGAAATGATTTTTTATCTGCTATGATAGATCTGGTTGTTTAATACTTTTCAGGTATTGTACAGGCTGCGCATAGTCCACTATCCAATAATAATTACTGAATTGGCGTGGTCGTAATGATCTGTCCATCATAAATACTTTGAAAACCTTCGATGATAATTTGATCACCATTTGCAATCCCAGATTTCACTTCAAGTCTGTCATGATAAAGCTCTCCGGAGATCACACGTTTTTTGCGGGCAATAAGTTTTTTGTTTTCTGTTACAGCTACCAGTACATATTTTCCCTGTTGGTCAGTTTGTAATGTATTTACCGGGATAGTTATAGCTTCGGGTCTTGAGTAATCTTCTATTTGCACTTTGGCTATCTGGTTGGCTCTAATGCCTGGATCGCTGGGTACATTAGCTTCTACATAAAAACTTCTGGTAGCGGGATCAATCAACTTACTCACTACCGTAGCTCTTGTTTGAATTTGTTTATTGTTGGCTTCGGGCAATGTAACCGTGATAGGAGTGCCTACATTTACTCTTTCTATATAATTCTCGGGCACATTTACCAACAGCTTTAATGAAGATGTGTTTATGATGGATATTTGTGGGCCCGTTACGCCCATTCCGGTAAATGCCTCACCCACTCTGATGTTCACCTGATCTACGGTTCCGGAAATATCTGAAGTTACATTTGTAAAACTGAGCATTTCTTTGGCAGCTCCTGCCTGTGCTTCGGCTGCTCTTATCTGACTTGAGAGTTGATCTACCGCAGCTTTGGCCTGCAACACTTGCATCTCGGCACCAATGTTATTGTCCCAAAGATTTTTTTGTCTTTGATAGGTTGTCTTGGCGAGTTCCAACTGGGCTTTTACAGTGGCCACTTGTTGTTGTGCTGCTACTAATTGCTGACGAGCTAGCGCATCATCTAATTTTAATATAGTCTGACCTCTTCTAACCTGATCACCTTGTTTTACATATACAGCACTTACTATGCCTCCCTGTCCATTTCTTGGTGCTACATAAGCACTATTGCGAGCATCTATCTTTCCCTGCAGATCTATGTAATGTTCAAAAGCACCGCTTCCGATTTGTTCAATGGACACCAGTTTTGCTTTGATAAAATTTGAATCTAACGCAGCAATTTCATCATTCAATTTACTGATTTGGTCATTAATTTTTTTCTGCTCGCCTTTTAGTTTTTCTAATGTTGCTTTCTTGTCGTTAAGTGCTGCATTGCTTTCTTTTTTTCCGCCGCCGCAGGATGCTATTGCAATGGAAATGAAAAACAGCATGGTTAGTTTTACTATATGATGCATAAAATTGAGTTTTAAAGTTTGAGTGGTTTTATGATTAAAGTTTGCCTGTAGCTTTTAGAAAATCAACTCTGGCTATAACGGCATTGTAAAGCGCATTATAATAGTTGGTTTGTGCAGCCTGCAATTGTACACGGGCATTGTCTATTTCCAATTGACTTCCGGTACCTACTTCGTATTTCTTTTTTGTATTTTGATATACCTTCTCCGCAAGAGCCATGTTTTGCTTTTGATAGTCCATGTCGGTTATGGCCGATTTGAAAGTATTTACTGCTGATTGTCTATCCATGTCGATACTCAGCTTCAATGCTTCTATTTGATTTTCGGCTTGCTGTAGTTTTATTCTTGCCTGTGCAATTTTGGCATTGTTAGCAAAGCCTGTAAATATTGGAATGCGCAGGTTGAGCATGATGGAACTTGACTTGAACCAGGGACCTGCTATTGTTTTTCCAAAAGTATTTTCCATAGCCATATAATTGTAATTTCCACCCAGAGAGATTGTAGGGATCTTACTGTACTGGTATCGTTGCATATCATACAGATTCAACTTCTTGCCCAATAGGGCGGTTTGATAGTCCTTACGTTGGGAATAGTCAAAATTCATGGCTTCCAATATGCCGTCTTTCAAAGCACTATCTGTGAGCTTATCTGTTAAAATAAGTTGATCTTGTACTGGCATACCAATTAATACCTTAAGACCCAAATAGCCATTATTTACAGAGTTTATTAATTGATTTTTTTGTGACCTTAAGTTGGAAAGCTGAACAGTAAGCTTGTCTATATCCAGTTTTTCCGCAAAGCCATTGTCGTACATGATTTTTGTATCATGAATATTTTTTTCCACGAATGACAGGTTTGTATCAAGCAAAGCCAGTTGTGTTTTGCTGATCACAAGTTGGTAATATACTTTAGCTATGTTTTGTTTTATCTGTTCCATGGTGACCTCGGCCGATTTCTGTTTGAAATCAATCAAAGTTCTTCTAGCCTGTAACCCCACAAATACCTGACCATCAAACAACAATTGATTTAGTGAAACACCTGCATTGGCGTTCCATTTGGTGCCAAATTGTGCTTCTATAAAACCATAATCGCCGTTAGGGTTATTTTGAATGGGATTCCCTTCTCCATCCTTTACATTCAGTTGTTGCAAAACGCCTATTATGGCTGGTGCAAAAAAGTTGGGAAATCTTTGGACAGCAATATTGGGATTAACGGTACTACCTCCATTTGCACTTATTTGTGGATAGGCCATGCCAGTCACTTCTCGGTTTATCTGTTCCTGAAGTTGGATGTCGAGTATGGCATTTTTTACCTGTACATTATTTTTTTTTGCATAGTCGAGGGTTTGTTGTAAAGAAAATTGGTGGGCTTCCTGGGCAAATGATATGCCGGCTATTAGCAGCAGCAGGATAGTGGGTATTGATTTTTTACCGCTCATATATTTTGTTTTGCTCTTTGATTATTGTATTTGTTGATATGCTTGATTCCTTTAGGTGTAGCAAGTCCATGTAAAAAAAACAGGAACAATTCCTTTTGAACCGTGGCCAGATCTAATTTTGCCTTGTCTAAAAATTCCTTTTGAAAGGGAATGCCAATTGTTTCAATTCTGAACAGACTGATCATTTTTACATTTATATCCGCTCTATACAATCCATCCTGTATGCCCCATTCTAAATTTGATTTGATATAGTTGTATAGAAATTGCTGTTTATAATCCATAAATCTTTTGTATGCAGAGGGGTAATATCTTTGCATGTCGATGAGCAATACTGGATTCAATTTCTTCAATAGCTCCGTTACGTCATCTACGGCCAGAAAACTTTCGTGAATGGCATTGTCGGCATTTTGACGGCTACATTCACAAGAATAGTTACTGCCCTGGATGATCACATCAATCGCTTCTACAACCAGATTCTCTTTATCAGGATATTGTTGGTAAAGCGTCTTTTTGCTGATTCCATTGGCATTGGCAATATCACTCATACTAACTCTCTGTATGCCGTAATGCATAAAAAGCTCTTTGGCTTTTTCTCTGATTCTTGTTTTTATATCATCACTATTCTCCATCGAGGCGCGAAACTAAGAAAACTATGTGAGGTGCCAAAGTTTCCAAGCAAAAATAATTTGAACTAAATACAAGAACGAGTATAAAAATATATTACTCTATCTTTTTCAGTATATTTTTTAGGTGAACGGAAAGATACCATCGGCAAGCGGTTGGTAATAGGTCAGCGTACTATAATATTGTTCTGACTGGTTTGAGGCTGGCAGAAAAGAAACATTATCTTGCAAACAAATGAAAGGTTCATCTATTTTAAGATCGAAGGATACAATACTAAAAACCTTGTTCAGGTATTTTGTACAGGGAGTAATTGTTTTGGCACCTGTTAGTATTACTGCCTATATTTTGTATGTGGTTTTTAGCTGGATTGACAGCCTGCTTCGTCCAGCAGTTTTTACCACACCTGGAATTGGGTTTCTTTTGATTGTTGGGTTTATCATTTTTACAGGTTGGATAAGTAGTTACTTTATCATGGAAAGTGTGATCAATTTTTTTGATCATTGGCTGGAACGCACTCCGGGCATCAAATTAATTTATAAATCTATCAAAGATTTTTTTCAGGCTTTTACGGGAGACAAGAAAAAATTTAAAAAAGCCGTGCTGGCAAATGTGTTTAATAATGATGTTTGGATAGTGGGTTTTTTAACGGATGACGAAATGGAAAAGTTTGATATGGGGGAGGAAATGGTTGCAGTATATGTTCCGCAGGCATATAATTTTGCAGGACAATTATATATATTACCTAAAGACCGAGTGAAGCCGATTGAGCATATTACACCAGGCGATGCAATGAAATATACAGTAACAGGCGGAGTGGTGGAAAGCTAAAAATGGTAGAATGATGCAAAAAAAAATATTGATAGCAATTACAGGTGCCAGCGGTTCTATTTATCCCGCACAATTGATCGATAAGCTTTTAAAGATTAAAGACCAATGGCAGGAACTATCTGTGGTGGCCACTGATAATGCCATGGAAGTATGGAAGGTAGAAATGCAATCCGACTTTATAAAAAAAGAGTCGGTCAGATATTTTCATAAGAACGATTTTTCTGCACCCTTTGCATCTGGTAGCGGACAATATGATAACATGATTATCGCACCATGTTCCATGGGAACCCTCGGAAGAATTGCCAACGGCATTTCAAACGACCTGATTACAAGAGCTGCGGATGTGGTTTTAAAGGAAAGAAGAAAGTTGGTTTGTCTGGTGAGAGAAACACCCTATAACCTGATCCATATTCAGAATATGGAAAAAATAACACAGGCGGGCGGAATTATCTGTCCAGCCACCCCCTCTTTTTACAGTGTGCCTAAAACAATTGAAGAGGTGGCAGCAACAGTCACCGACAGGTTGCTGGACCTAATTGGCTTAAACGTAAAAAGCTTTCGTTGGGGACAATAAAAAACCGATTAAGGCGAATCGGTTTTCATAATGTATCATCAAAAATTAATTCAGATCTACTTTAAATGGCACTTTTTTGGGAGGCAGACATTCCTTGTCATCACAAGTTTGATAGGACACACTTCCTGCTAAATTTGTTTTAGCCGGAGCTTTTAACGTCACTTTTTGAACAAATGTAACTGTCCTGGAATATTGATTAGCACTCACTCCAATCGTTGCATCATGAAATTTTTCCAATTTGCCTACTTCCTTTACAGAACCATCGGCTACCACCAACGGATTCGGGGTGAAGGTGAATTTTGTAGGAATTGCAATAGCATCATCGGGTTGTTTTTGAGAATAAAGATGCCAGCCGGTTTGCATGGTCGCCACCATTTTTATTTCATAAACTTTAGCTGATATTTTTTGACTGGAGAATTTCCAACTCACAGGATTCTTCTGCGCTTGAACACTGATTATAGAGAAAATTGCAAAGGCAATGAAAAGTAAATGCTTCATATTTTTTTGTACTTATTTTATTTTCAAATAATATTTTTCAACTTTCTGATGAAATTGTTATCAGGCTGGTTGCTTTGCCATTAGCAGAACCTGTAATATTTTTTGTCCATCAATATTTCCCAAAACAGCACTACAAGCACGCTCAGGGTGTGGCATCATACCAAATACATTACGTGTCGCATTGCAAATGCCTGCAATGTTTCGTAATGAACCATTGGGGTTGGCTTCCGGTACTACATTGCCGTTTTCGTCACTATAACGGAAAATCACCTGACCGTTTGCCTCCAGTTCATCTAATATATTGTCTTCTGCAAAATAGCGACCCTCTCCATGTGCAATGGGTATTTTGTAGGACTTCTGTAGAGATTCAACATCCGACAGCACTAAGTCTTTGAAATAACCTTCTGGTTTTAGATATAAATTTTTACAGATAAACTTTTGTTTATCATTTCTTAATAAGGCGCCTGGTAGTAAACCCGCCTCACACAAAACTTGAAATCCATTACAAACACCCAAAACTTTACCGCCATTATTTGCAAAGGCAATGATCTGTTTCATGATCGGGCTAAAGCGAGCGATAGCACCACAACGAAGATAATCGCCATAGGAAAAACCACCCGGCAACACAATACAATCGTCCTGGGTAAAAGCACTTAAATCTTCACTTTTATGCCAAAGCATGATTACTTCCTGACCAAGATCCTGAGCTAATGCATCCTGCATATCCCTGTCGCAATTGGAACCGGGGAAAACTACAACGCCATATTTCATTCCTAAATCTTTTATTTTATTGCTTTTCGAATGGAACGCCTATTAAATATCAATTGATGTGAAAGAATTTATCAAGGCAATTCTTTTAAAAAATATTGGGCAAAGGTAGTCCTGAATTTGTACCGAAACAAGTTATAGTGATTTGAAATTTAGGATTAATGATTGACACAAAGGGCAACTTGTTCAAACTGACCTGCGTAAGGAATAGATATTTCGATTTGGCGTACTTCTGGCTGGCCAAATTATGTGTAAAGTATATTACCACAAACTACTGAAGAATTGAGCAGCTACTATGAAGATAATGGTGATCCAGAAAGTAAGCTTAGGGTATAGTCTGACTTCGCTATTTAAAAATCCATAAGCATGAAATGCGGCTACGGGAATTATGACCAAAACAAGATTCTCAAAGGCTTTGTCCAAATTGAAAAAACTTACCACAAGGGCAATAATTAAATACCACAAAAACAAATACCATCCTTTTCGGATATGTATTAGCATTTTAGAAGAATTGTGTTGCATATAATAAACGCCAGCAAAAAGAGGCATCAACAAAAAAAACAAAGCACCTGCATGCCAAAGGGTGAGCCTGGGTTTGAAAATTAAAAACGATATGTTCCTGAAATAGTCTGGAATGGCAATGGCATTAGAAAAATATAGATAAATGGCAAAAAAATAATACGGAGTAAGGATGCCTAACAATACCAATATCCACTCACTAAGCCGGAAAGGTCTCAATATGGCCAATGCCAAAAATGCCCACACTACAAAAAAAATGGCCGGTAGAAAAAACAGAGAAGCTATACCAATTAATAGTGTAGCATTGAAAATATCAGTTTTCTCCGACTTGCTATTGTAGGATTTGAACAAAAGCGTGAAGGATGGAAATAAAAATACAGATGCTATCAAGCTGGAAGAAAACCAATTGAAAGATGGAAGAAGTGAAGTGATTATCATATAAGACATGCCTGCCAGAAAGTTTGGTTTTTTCATCAACCGGTGCCTATTGATAAATAACAACAGCGTGAAGGCGATGATAATATTTAGAAAAAAGGCTAATAAAGAAAAAAGAAAAGCACTATTGCCTGTGGCTTTTATGAGAAAATTGACCAGTTCGGTATAAAGTATGCCATCATTACTCTTTATGACAGGGCCTTGGGCATGGAAAAGTACGGGTAATTTCAAGAGTACCCCTAAGATTATCAAGAGAATAATATTGCCTGGGGTCTTCTGTTTGAAAATTCCGGTCATCAGCAGTTGTTATTTTATTCTGAATATCAAATGTCACAAAAAATCTACTAAGGTTTTCATATTTGAAGTATGAAATTTTAGTATGTTTTGTTGGAAAGTTAAGTGGTGCTACCACTTAACTTTTGCGAAAGAAATATTGTTCTTATAATAATATGGAATGATCATTTCGGTCTTACCGGTTTGTTTCCCATAACGAGGCATGAAATCCAAACGTTTTGAATGTGCAAGAACCGATTGTGATTTCAAAGTACTTCCATCGCTCTTGATGATAATATTTTCGAGTTCTGAAATTTTACCACTATTGTTTATGAAATAATGCATCTCATCCCCATCCATAAAAACCTGATAGGAAATGCTGCCATCCGTATTGTTTTCGCTTTGAGATTTCATGATTACATTGTCCCACATCTTTTCTCCTTTATTGTTGAATGAAAGGATAGCAATATTCCCAGCATTGAATTGTTGGTAATTGCCACCGCCGTACCAGCCAGGACCCCATCCGCCCCACCAATAACTTCTGTAAAAAAAGGGCGACCAATAAGAGTAAGGCGACCAATATCCTCCCCAACCCCATCCCCATCCTGGACCCCATCCGCCCCAATAACCCAGACCAGACCCCCAAAATGGAGAACCCCACATTCCCCAGCGATCCCAATTTCCTGAACTATACATTGCTTCAGCACTTACTGTGAAATCTCCGTTATTCTTAACGATGATATTGTTGATGAAAAAATTGTCAAAAGCATTTTTTATATTGGATTTGCCTTTGGCTCTTTTTTTCAGGTCATTATCAAAAACAGTAGTATTCTCGAAAACAACCTGCCTGGTGCCTATATCAAAGGCAGAAACATATAAGCCATCTATATCACCACGCTTTTGTGTACTATAAAGAGAAGATAATAAATATCTGCCATGCATATCATCAATCATCAATTTCAAATCGTCCAGGTAAATATTATCAATATTTAATGATTGTGTACTGTAATCACTTCCTTTTTCTAGGTTTTCAATAAGGCTGGCTTCTACAATATTTCCACTTTGCAGACGGTTGTATTTGATAAAGGCGAAGTCTCCATTGTTGGTGATACTGTATCCGGAAAGATTGTCCTCCCGAGGTTTCATTGGCAAGGAAAACTCAGTTTCACCCACTTGCTCTAGCGATTCGTTAAAAAGTTTGGTAGAAATGCGATATAGACTTTTGTCTTTTTTATTGATTTTAAAAACAAGTAATTTACTTTGATCATTACTAAATACAGAATTATATATTTTGTTTTGGGTTTTATAAGCAATCATGGTTGTATCCAGCACCACTGGATCTGCCATAATTTTTCCATTGGCCTCAATACTTACCGCTTTCAGATATACAATATCGCCTAATTGATATTGGTACAAAAGAAACTTATGTTGAGAATTTGAATAAAAGGCAATGTCCAGCAATTCGTCCCTTTTGGGAAGATTTCTTACCGGCACTTCTTCCACCAGTTTCATGTTATAATCATAAACACTGACTTTATGTTTGTTATTAACTTCCTTATAAACCAGATAGTTATCCGCTGATTTACCCAAAATTTCAAAGTTCATGCGTTCGATATCCGATTTGATGACATCAGCATAAACAATTTCCTGAGCACTAATACGAATCGTTGTAGTGGAGAGCAGGATTAAAAAGAATGAAAAACAGGATTTCATATTTGTAAGTTTTCATTGATAAAGGTACAATACAAAAATCATCTAAATCTTTGATATGCATTTGAAATTCAGAATTGTAGGCATGAGGATGATGAAAATGGCCAAATACTTTTGGAAAACACGTAGTTATTTATTGAGAAATTAATGCTTGCGTTACCAAATCGGTTTTGAGTATATTTACTTTTCAATTGGATGTGCAAGATTCTTGATGGTTAGGTGTAAAAAGATCCTAGCTTTGAAATAAAATAAAGTTTTTTACGTTTTATTTGATTTGCATAAACTTTGTGTTTTAATTAATTAAGAAAACCTAACTTATCTGGTGAAATCTCACACAAACAAAGCCACAGCAGCCGGACTGCTAATTGCTTTAGGAATCGTTTTTGGCGATATTGGTACATCCCCACTTTATGTGTTTAATGCAATTATTGGAAACAGGTTAGTCTCTCCTGAACTCATTTTGGGTACACTTTCTTGTATAATTTGGACCCTCACTTTACAGACCACTATCAAGTATGTGGTTTTGATATTAAGAGCTGATAACAGAGGTGAAGGGGGCACTTTTGCGCTCTACGCACTGGTACGCCGACGAAGAAAGTGGCTCGTCATTCCTGCCATGATTGGTGGGGCAGCCCTTATGGCTGATGGTATTATTACGCCTCCAATGACCATCACTTCTGCCATAGAGGGGTTGAAAATCATACCAGAATTTACCTCAATAGCGGAAACGACCATTGTGTGGATCGTTTTAGGAATCATCACCATATTCTTTTTTTTACAACAATTTGGGACGGCATCCATCGGGAAGATCTTTGGTCCGATAATGTTTATATGGTTTGCCATGTTGGCCGTTTTTGGCACGATGCATTTGGCAGACGACTTCACTATTTTCAAAGCACTAAGCCCTCATTATGCGATAGAGTTCTTAATTACCTACCCACATGGTTTTTGGTTATTGGGCGCGGTTTTTTTATGTACTACAGGTGCCGAAGCACTTTATAGCGACTTGGGTCATTGTGGTCGTGAAAATATCCGCATTTCCTGGGTGTATGTAAAAATTTGTCTTTTATTGAACTATTTTGGTCAGGGGGCATACCTGCTTTCTCACCACACTGGTAAGACAATCACCGAATCCGTAAAAAGTGCAGAAGGAATAAATGCGTTTTTCAATTTGATGCCCGAATGGTTTATTGTACCTGGAGTGATCATCGCGACATCTGCGGCAATTATTGCCAGTCAGGCAATGGTATCAGGCGCTTATACACTAATTAGTGAAGCCATCCGATTGAACTTATGGCCCAAACTAAGAATCAGGTATCCATCTGAGGCAAAAGGACAGTTGTTTATACCAGCAGTGAATGCAATTTTATTTATTGGCTGCATTTTTGTGGTCTTGTATTTTCAAAAATCTTCCAGAATGGAGGCGGCCTATGGATTGGCTATCATTGTAACTATGATCACCACAACAGTTTTATGTGCTAACTATTTGGTATTAAAAAGAGCGAACAAAATTCTAGTATATATATTTTTAATTGGTTTTCTAATTGTTGAAACAGCCTATCTGGTTGCTTTAATGGAGAAATTTTCTCACGGCGGTTATATTACTTTATTGATAGGAGGGCTGATGTTTGTGGTAATGTATGTTTGGTTTCGAGCTAGAAAAATCAAGAATCGGTATCTGGAGTTTGTTCGAATGGAACACTATGTGCCCAAAATTCAGGAACTAAGCCATGATAAGGGAGTGGCCAAATATGCCACGCATCTTATATATCTTACTAGTGCGGATAACCCAAAGGAAATTGAACATAAAATAGTGTATTCCATTCTCAACCGCAAACCAAAACGAGCAGATATATATTGGTTCGTACATGTGGAAACGCTGGATGATCCTTATACTTCTGAATACAAGGTAGAGCACATTATTCCTAACGATATTATTCGAATTGATTTTAGACTTGGATTCAGGGTGCAGCCACGTATCAACCTTTTATTTAAGAAAGTACTGGAAGATTTGGTTCAAAATAAGGAAGTGAATATCATCAGTAGGTATGAAAGTTTAGCCAGTACCAATACGGTCGGTGATTTTCAGTTTATGGTTATGGAAAAATACCTGAGTCAGGATAATGAATTGCCATTCATCGAAAGGGTGATCATGAAACTCCATTTCACTATAAAGGATATTAGTTTATCAGAAGAAAAGAGCTTTGGATTGGATGCCGCCAATGTTACGGTAGAGAAATTTCCACTAATTGTAGCACCGGTAACCAACCTGAAGCTAAAACGAATTGGGTAGTAAAAATGCTTAAGGCAAAAGTCAAATATTAGTCCAAAATGATTAGCTTTTATGTGCTAATTATATTAGCTTTGCCGGGTAAAAATTATTTCAAAAAGGAATTAGCTAAATAGTATTTTTGGTTATGGCAAAATCAGACAAATCTCCCGATGTGGATGTAAGCAGTGAAAAGTTTAAAGCACTTAAACTTACCATGGAAAAAATTGATAAAGACTATGGTAAAGGAAGTGTGATGATGATGAACGAAAAGGCAGTTACAAGCCATTCTATCGTATCCACTGGTTCAATAGGCCTTGATACCGCTTTAGGTATTGGCGGACTTCCTCGTGGAAGGGTTATAGAAATATATGGTCCTGAATCTTCCGGAAAAACAACTATTGCCACACACGTGATTGCTGAGGCTCAAAAAAAAGGGGGTATGTGTGCAATAATAGACGCAGAACATGCTTTTGATAGTGCATATGCGAAAAAATTGGGAGTAAACGTAGATAATCTGCTGATAAGTCAGCCCGACTATGGCGAACAAGCTTTAGAAATTGCAGATCGCCTCATTCTTTCAGGAGCATTGGATGTGGTTGTGATCGATTCTGTGGCAGCATTGGTTCCTAAAAGTGAATTGGAAGGTGAAATGGGAGATAGCAAAATGGGGCTTCATGCAAGATTAATGAGTCAGGCACTTCGAAAACTCACTGCAACTATTTCTAAAACAAATACTATATGCATTTTTATTAATCAATTGCGTGAGAAAATTGGTGTCATGTTTGGAAATCCCGAAACCACAACTGGCGGAAATGCACTAAAATTCTATGCATCCGTTAGACTGGATATTCGTCGTCAGACTCAGATCAAGGACGGAGACCAGGCCATTGGCAATCGGGTAAAAGTAAAAGTGGTAAAGAACAAAGTAGCTCCACCTTTTAGGTCTGCAGAATTTGATATTATCTTCGGAGAAGGTATCTCAAAAACCGGTGAGATTATTGATCTGGGTGTGGATATGAGTATTATACAAAAAAGTGGATCCTGGTATAGCTACAACAGTGATAAGTTAGGGCAGGGCAGGGATTCTGTAAAAACATTATTAATGGATAATCCTGAGCTGGCCAACGAAATAGAGGGTAAGATTCGAGAGAAAATAGCTGAAAGTCTGGCACAATAAAATAATTATCATTGGGTTAGTTATTTTGCCACCATTTTGGTGGTTTTTTTTGCCTTGGAAATTTAATAGTCTGGCAATAGACGAAATTTATTTGAGTTCGAATTTTTTGCAATTTCAGGAATACTTTTCTTCAATAGCATATCTTTACTGTTCGTTTATTTGGTAGGGATAGTTTAAGTTAGCGTAATGATAGGGGGTTTGGTATATGTTAAGTAGGGGTAGGAAAATAGATTAGTTATTTTAAGGGGCGGGGTTACTATTTGCAGGCTCAATCGAGTTGTTGAGGATGCATCATTGGAAGTTCTTAGAAAGGTTTTTGAAAATAGATTTGGTGGTTTGGAAAATAGCTTTACTTTTGCAACCCCAATTAAAACGGTGAGGTAGATACACCGAAAGTTCTTAGAAGGTTTTTGAAAAATAGATTTGGTGGTTTGAGAAATAAGTTTACTTTTGCAACCCCAATAAAAGCGGTGAGGATGATACACCGAAAGTTCTTAGAA
>Ga0209063_1000175_pt1 | contig 67780 bp, 53 predicted proteins | sample KloWWTmeKNB19Kit_FD_187177 | JGI IMG/M metagenome (GOLD analysis project Ga0209063, IMG submission 187177) | Active sludge microbial communities from Klosterneuburg, Austria, studying microevolution and ecology of nitrifiers - Klosterneuburg... | ecosystem: Engineered > WWTP > Aerobic digester >... | reverse complement strand
AAAAAAGCCCAATAAATCTCTTGGTACCATCATCCGGCTTAACTCGAATAATACATCCTGATTGCTTTGTTTACGTTTCTGTCCCATAACGCAAAGCTACAATAGCACCTCAAAAAAAGAATTAGCCTAATATTATGTGGCTGGTAAAAATTATGTGACAAATACTAAATAGAAATTTTATCAGGTTCACACCGCATCATTCCAGTTTTGAGCGGCTTAGTATCTATAAAACTCTATAAATATTCACAAATGACTTTAAGGATTCTCGTCTAGATTTTATTTTAATAGAATATAGGCTATCCAACCAGAAATGTAAGCAAGACCTGTCATGTAAACCACCTGGATCATTGGCCATTTCCAGGTTCCGGTTTCTCTTTTCACAATGGCCAGGGTACTCATACATTGCATAGCAAACACATAGAACAACATTAGAGAAACACCTGTTGCCAGTGTAAATACTTTGGAGCCATCGCTGAAAGTGGCCTGTCTCATTTTTTCTTGTAGGGCTACGTTTTCCTGACCATCATCTTCCACACTATACAAGGTAGCCATGGTGCCAACAAATACTTCGCGAGCGGCAAATGAAGTGATTAAAGCGATCCCAATTTTCCAATCGTAACCAATTGGATTAATGGCTGGCTCAATGGCTTTCCCCATAATACCAGCATAAGAATTTTCCAGTTTTGCAGCACCAAATTGCTCTGCGGCTAGACTGGTATCTGCATTGGGTTGGGCTAGAGCCAACTCATATTGTTTGTGAACTTGCTGCATTCTTTGCTTCGGGCCAAAAGAACAAAGGAACCATAACACCAGACTGATCAACAGAATAATTTTCCCTGCCTCCATCACAAAAATTTTTGCCTTTTGAAGCATGGTCTGCAGAGCATTTTTCCATCTGGGTGCCCGATAGACCGGAAGCTCCAGAATAAAAAAACTTTTTTCATTGCTTCTGATAAACCATTTAGCCACATAGGAAGCAGCCATGGCAAATACAATTCCAATCAGATAAAGACCCATCATGACTAAGCCCTGAATACTGATAAATCCGAGTAAATATTCTTTAGGAATGACAATAGCCGTAAGAATAATATACACTGGAAGCCTGGCCGAACAACTCATCAGAGGTGTTACCAAAATAGTCAGCAGTCTTTCCTTTTTATTTTCGATACTTCTGGCACTCATGATAGCAGGTACAGCACAGGCAAAACCACTTATCATGGGCATCACACTTTTACCATTTAACCCAACCGACCGCATCACCCGATCGGATAGAAAACTAATACGAGCCATATAGCCAGTATCCTCCAAAAGGGTTATCAGGCCAAACAATATCATTATTTGTGGAATAAAAATCACAATGCCTCCCAGACCAGCAATCAGTCCGTTAATGAGCAGATCTGAAAAATTATTATCTGGTAATATTTGACTGAGCCAATTGCTAACAGTTGTGGTTCCAGCATCTATCCAGTCCATAGGATAGGAGGCCAATAGAAATACCGATTGAAACATCAGAAACAAAACCAATAACAGGATAATATAACCCCAATAACGATGTAAGAAAATGTTATCCAATTTCTCTGTGAGGCGGGATTGTTTTTGAGGATCAGGTTGGGTAACCGTCAGATTGAGAATATGATTAATTTTTGTATATCGCTGCAAGATTTCCTCTGCCTGTGTACGAGTAGGGTTAAACCCATGCATTATTTCAGTTTGCTCAATGGCTTCCTGAACTTCCGCATTAAGGTTAAATTTTTCATGGTTAATTAAATAATGAATCGCTTCATACTCACCAATGCCTGGCACTATTTTCTGAACTTCTCTGATGGCATCTGGTGCCAATGAATTGACCTCTATAAAATTGCGAACAGCTGGTTTATATAAATTACCCGATACCAGCTCAATGGCTTTTTTAAGCGCATCAATCCCTTTATTTTTTCTGGGATTTACTGCCACTACCGGTACGCCCAGTTCTCTTTCCATTTCGCTAATGTCAATCTGAATTCCTTTCTTTCGGGCAATATCCGCCATCGTTAGTGCCACTACCACCGGCTTTTTAAAGTCTATGACCTGTGAACAATATAGTAAATTTCTTTTAAGGCTGCTGGCATCTACCACCACCACAAATACATCGGTACTCACTTTGCCATCCTGTCTGGAAACTACTTTATAAGCCACCTCCTCATCCACCCTTCGGGGATATAAACTATAAGAGCCTGGCAAATCTATCACCACGACAGCATGCCCACCAATAGTGGTACTACCCGTTTTTTTCTCTACGGTTACTCCCGGAAAATTCCCAACCTTTTGGTTCATCCCTGTTAATGCATTAAACAAGGAGGACTTACCACTATTTGGATTTCCGGCCAGAGCTATATGTAATTTGGAGTGTTTCAAAATCTAAAAACAGCAAATGTAATCCTCTTGGCATTATCTTAGTTTACGAAATGCGGAGTTTTATTTGAACTTTAACCATCAGTCAATAATCCTTTTATTGCCATGGTATAAAAAAAGAGAAGATGTCGATAAACCCTCTTTGCTACCTTTGTCTGACGCTATTATTTGTAGAGAGCTGATTCAATCGGTTTGGAAAAAGGAACATCTCAATACTTAACGGGGGTTTAGATTTTTCTCCAACAATAGCTTTATGGACGACAAGGCAGACTAGTAAATCTGATTTATATCAGGATTCCTGACAACATTTCAATATCGATCTTTCGATCAGAGAAAATGATTGATAAAGTCAAAAACACAATAATAGAAAATGGCTGTAGTAAAACTTGAATTAGATACCCGAGAAATTGTTGAAGACTTTTTTGAAGATACAAAATTATTAGGCATAGTAACTATTGTAAAAGATTATCGTTTTTGCTGGAACCTGAACAATATACTGGCACTGGATTTCAGGATTAGTCATGAAAAAGAGATCAAACTTGCCAGGAAAGGCAGGGAGTATTTTTTCCCAGTGTATGAGTACTTGGAGCCCTACAGTGCATTAAGCCATTACTTATACAACAACCTGCATGATGGCGAATACCTGCTCCCGGAATTTAAAAATTTGGATTTCTTATGGCTCATGAAAAACGATACCGTTACACCACAGTATCTGAACCAACTAAAAGCCATGCTTCGCAATATTCCCGGCATTCAATTGATCACCGAGCTGACCAGCGAAAAAATTAAAAACAAAGAATATCTCATTTTTTAATAAAATATTATGTGGCAGGAACAAGACAATAAACTGTACAAAAAATTTGTATTTGCCAATTTTGTGGCAGCATTTGGTTTTATGACCCGTGTGGCCATCATTGCCGAAAAAATGAATCATCATCCAGAATGGAAAAATGTGTACAATTCGGTAGAGTTTTGGCTTTGTACCCACGATGCCGGCAACATTGTAACCGAAAAAGATAAAAAACTAGCAGAAAAGATAGATGAGTTGGCCAGTTAGTGCCTCTCTTCATGATTTTTTTTTGTAGAATTTTTCGAAGATTGAAGAAAACATGGCGTTTGTTTTTAAGATTCGATTGATTTTTGTAATACTATTTTTCAAGAAACGATCCCAAATACTACACTTGCATTTTATCCACAATTTGTTGATATTTTCAAAACCCCTATTTTTGCCGTCCTTTTAGTTAAACGTTTATAATAGAATAATGTCGGTTATACAAAAAATTCAGGATAAGTATGGCAAAGTAATGGCTATAATTATAGCCTTAGCCCTGGTAATGTTTGTAGTTATGCTTGCCTTTGAGAATGGCGGAAGCCTTTTTAAAGGAGATATGTCCACTGTAGGTACCATAAATGGTAAATCAGTAGATATCAATCGGTACAAAGCAAATGTAGATTACCAAACCCAGACGATGCAGCAACAGGGCATGTCCGGTGGCGAAGCCGCCAGCCAACAGGCCAATGAAGCTGCCTGGAACACAGAAATAGCTCAGGTGCTGATTCATCAGGAATCTGAAAAGTCCGGGTTAATGATCGGAAATAAGGAAATGAACGATATGCTCTATGGCAGCAATCCTCCAGATCAGCTTAGACAAATGTTTACCAATCCTCAAACTGGCCTTTACGATCCAACCATCGTTCAACAACAGTTTTCAGAAATTAAAAACAAAGGAACGGCACAACAGAAAACCGAAATAAATGCATTTTTGGACCAGTTGATTTTTCAGCAATTGGCCAAAAAGTATGATGCCTTGTTGACCAATAGTATCAACTATCCAAAATGGCTGGTAGAAAAAGAAAACGCAAGCAATAGCCTTATTTCTAAGGTTTCATTTGTGCGCGAACCATATACCAGCATTTCTGACTCTTCTATAAAAATTAGTAATGAAGATATTCTGGGATATATCAATAAGCATAAGAATGATTTTAAACAAAGTGAAAACCGAAGCATTTCCTATATTTCTTTTAATGCCAACCCAACCGGCGCAGATAGTATAAAATCTAAAGAAAGCCTTTTGGCATTAAAACCAGCTTTTGACAGTGCACACAATATGGTTGATTACTTAATGACACAAGGAGTAAACACCTATTATGACAGCTATATTTCAAGCAGCCGAATTCAGGTTCCGATGAAAGATTCCATTTTTAAAGTAGGCACAGGAAACGTTTATGGCCCGTATATAGATGGAACAAATTATTCAATCGCAAAAGTGATTGGTGCAAGAGCAATTCCGGATACTGTAAAAATCAGACATATTTTAATTGGCACGGTACAGATGGATCCCCAAAGTGGACAAAAAATACCCATCAGAGATAGTGCTTCGGCCCAAAAACTAGCAGACAGCGTAGCATTGGCTATTCGCAATGGAGCGAATTTCGATTCGATGGTTGTGAAATTCTCTAACGATCAGGGAAGTGTAAACAACGGTGGTGTTTATGACAATGTACCTTCGGGACAAATGGTTCCTGCTTTCAATGATTTTATCTTCACCAATCCAGTAGGTGCCAAAGCTGTTGTAAAAACAGATTTTGGTTATCACTATGTAGAAATACTTTCTCAAAAAGGAAGCGGCATGGGTTACAAGATAGCTTATTTGACACGACCTATAGAAGCTAGTCAGCAAACTGATATGACCGCTAATAATGATGCTACTCATTTTGCTTCTCTTGCTACAAATCAAAAATCTTTTGACCTAGAAGCCGAGCAACTACAAAAGACCAAGGGGATATTTAAGGCTGCGGCTCAAAACATTGCACCAATGGCATCAGTTATTGATGGTTTGGGTGCATCCCGTTCCTTTGTAAAAAGTATTTACAACGCCAAATTGGGAGATGTGATACAGCCAGAGCGTGTAGGAAATAATTATGTGGTTGCGCTGGTAACAGCAGTAAATAAAGAAGGCACGATGAATGCTGAAAGTGCGCGTCAATTTGTGGAGCCCCTTTTGATTAATGACAAGAAAGCCGAAATCATTACAAAGAAAATTGGCAAAGTAACTACACTGGAAGCCGCTGCAGGATTGCTAAAAAAACCGGTAGAAGTAGCTGACAGTTTGCGTTTCAATGGACAATCTTCTCCTGCACTAGGATTTGAACCAAAAGTGATTGGAGCTGCTTTTAACAAAGAAAATGTAAACAAAGTGATTAGCGAACCAATCACCGGATCACAAGGTGTATATATCGTAAAAGTGGACAATATCGCCAGCACTCCTGTTCAGGCGGCAAATGTGGAAGAGATTAGAAAAATGAGATATATGCAAACGAAACAACAATCTCAATTCCAGGTATTGCAGGCACTAAGAGAAGCAGCTAAGATTGAAGATAATCGTAGTAAATACTATTAGTATCTTCTACTAAAATATTGATAATAAAGTACCCTGACCTCGTGTCAGGGTTTTTTGTTTTGTAAAGCGCAACAAGATCTATCTGTAATTTGTTATTTTGCTTATGGAGATAATCAGAAATAAAGTAGCCGAAAGTGGAATCATCACCCTAAATCTGGAAGACTTCCTACCCAAAGAAGAGATCCTGATTTTTGATATCAAAAATTATCTTTTTATGGAGATGATATTGAGAGAAAAAGATTTCCGCGAAGCATTGAAATCCACAGACTGGCAAATCTATTCCGGGAAAAACGTAGGTATCCTGTGTAGTGCAGATGCCATTGTTCCTCTATGGGCCTATATGCTGATCGTGTCCTATCTGCAACCTGTTGCAAATTTTGTATTCACAGGCAATGAAAAGGATGTTACCCGTCAGGTTTTGTTGAAAAATATTGATGCGTTTGATACAACCAGTTTTGTGGACAAACGAATTGTCATAAAAGGTTGTGGCGATTTGTTTGTAGGAGAGTATGCCTATGCCGAAATTACCAGAGTGTTGCTACCTGTAGTAAAAAGCCTCATGTATGGCGAGCCTTGCAGCACTGTTCCGGTTTATAAGAAAAAACAATAGTTGCAAAACCAGAAAATCTTTTGACTTCAGAGTGTGTGAGTTCTTCGAATAGTGTTTATATTTATCTATTAATAATAGAATACTCATACCCTTTGCATAAACGAAAAAAAATTGCTATGAAACTACTCAAAGTTTTAATACTGACTCTATGTATTTTCTCATTGGGTAAGACCATGGCACAAAAGCAGATCTGTGGTTTTGATGATGTGAACAAAAACCTGAAAAAAAACATCCAGTATGTAAAACAACTGGAACTAATGGAGGCAAAAATTCAGCAGAAAATTCAGGAAAACAAATTAAAACGATCTATTCAAAACAATGCGAATCAACTTGCCGGGCCTATATATGAAATTCCGGTAGTAGTGCATATCGTGTACAAATCTGGCGAGGAAGCACCTAACGGCAGTTCACATCCTTATGATTGGCAAATTGAATCTGCAATAGATAATTTAAATGCTGGTTTTGCAGCCGCACAAGGTTCGGGAAATATTGGCGTATCCATTCCAATAAAATTCACTCTTGCCAAACGCCGTCCCGATTGCGGAAGAACCTCAGGTATAGATAGGATCGATGGAAGCGTGGTTCCGGGTTATGATCAATATGGTCTTTCACTTCCAGGCTCAGATGCCCCGGGAGGTGATGCCACCACCATCAAAAAACTAGGTATCTGGCCGGTAAAACAATACTACAATATCTGGATCGTTTGGAGAATAAATGGAAACGCTACCGGGAACAGTTTTTATACCGGTTATACCGATTTGCCGATCAATGTGGCCAACCAGACATTCCACTCTTTCCCTCTAGATGGCCTAGTAATTCTTGGGCCCTATATTTACGGCAAAACCTTTCTTCATGAAATGGGCCACGCACTTGGCCTTTACCATAGCTTCGAAGGAGGCGATGAAGACAACTGCCCTTCCAATGGAGATTGTGCCACCACAGGGGACAGGGTTTGTGATACCGACCCGGTAAAAAGCCTATTATTTACCAACCCGTGCCCACAGGACGGCGACCCAAATCCTTGTAAATCAGGAAGTAACTACAACGGAATTCAAAATAATATTATGGGCTATGGCGAATGCCTAAATCGGTTCACAGCAGGCCAGCGAGACAGAATGATCGCAGCCTTAGAAGCCATCAGGGGAGGACTAACTACCTCTAGTGCAGCCCTTGAACCTCCTCCGGTTTTGGTAAAAGAGGCTAGTCAGAAACCATTAAGTTCCGTGTTGGAACCGGGCAATATTTACAATATGGGGCCCTGCAATGTTTCGCTTGGAAACATGAACTACACGTCCTACGGTTCATCTCTGGATGGCGATGTGATATACATTGACAACTCTTGTAATGTGGGAACAATACTCAACCCTCTAGTGAGTCAAACTCTACGAGTAAGCACCCAAACCAATGAGCAGGTCTGCAAAGCGTGGATAGATTTCAACAACGATGGTGTATTTGGCAATGATGAAATAGTAATGAACAGTTCCACCAACCTGGTTCCATTTACTCATGAATCTACTATCACATCTGCAATCCTTTCCAAAGCAGTAAAAAACACTTTGCTCAGAATGAGAGTGGTGGCAGACTGGGTGGACAATAAGGATTTTGGCCCTGCCAGTCAATTGGAAGATGGGCAAACCGAAGACTTTTGGATAAAGGTAGAAAACTCATTCTATATTGTATATGGCGGTATAAATGCTACATCCAAGAACAATACACTTACTGTAAAATGGAGCACCAATTCTGAAATCAATATCGATCGATTTATAGTGGAAGGTGCCGCTGACGGAGTTACGTTTAAGCCAATCTCCGAAGTAATGAGCAAGGCGGTCAATGGAAGTTCTTCCACTGTGCTGCAATATGAACTTATCGCTGGCACACAAATGGCAGTAGGCGCATCTTTTGGCTTTTTAATATTGCTACTGGCAGGTTTTTCCAGAGGCAAAAAAAGAAGTTGGATACTTGTTTCCGGCGTATTGTTTATAGGCCTTTTTGTGGCCTGCAACCGAAAGGATATTCCTGTTTCTAACGACCCAAAAACCATTAACTATATTCGAATTGCATCTGCTGACAAAAACGGAGAAAAAATTTATAGCAATGCGATCAAGGTAATAAAGGAATAGAGGTTCTGAACGCTAGCCCAATGTAGATAAAGTCAAGACCTTATTTTTGTCAAAATAATTTATTTATGAGAGTAATATTTTTCTTTGTTTTAGTGGTCATCCTCGCCGCTTGTAATAGTTCGCAACCAGAAGCCAATACAGAAGAACAAGTAGAAAAGCTAACTGTTTCGGACAGTCTGCTAAAGGAAGTGCTGAAAGGTCACGATGTGGCGATGCCTAAAATGTTTAAACTAGAACGTTTACAAAAAGAACTGACCACTAAAATAGACTCACTAAAAAAAGCATCTGGCTCAAAATCTGATATAGCCCTGTACGAAAACCTGGTAAAAAAACTGTCTTCTGCTGATGCCGAAATGCATAGCTGGATGGAAGGTTTTAGTTACGATACACTTAAAGACAATGAAGCTGGTCGCTTACTCTATTTAAATGGCCAACTGGAAAGTGTGAATAAAATGAAAGAAAATGTACTTGGCAGTTTGGCTTTTGCAGACTCTGTACTGGCCATCAAATAGTTTAATTTATTTGTAATCGACAAAAATCTAAGAAACCCGCAAATTGCGGGTTTCTTATTATGGATTGAATTGAATGGTTGCTGATTCTTCGGGAATACGATTAAAGCTTAATAAACTCTACTCTTCTGTTATTTGCTTTTCCTTCTTTGGTAGAATTGTTATCTGCCGGCTCTGCCTCTCCTTTACCATCAGTGGTCATACGGCCTTCGCTGATACCAAACTGTGAGGACAATGCTTTCTTCACTGCATCCGCTCGTTTTTTAGATAGCGCCAGATTGGACGCATCATCACCATCATTGTCTGTATGACCCACGATCTTCACTTTCACTTCTCCGTTTTCGGTCAGTACATTGGCTATATCTTTTAGCACACCATGGCTTTCTGCCTTTATTTTGTCACTCCCCACATCAAACAAAATACCTCTGGTCACATACCGGCCTTCGGTTATCAATTTATTTCGGGTATCAGGCGCCCCTACGGCCACTCGCAAATTACTGACGAAATAAGCCTGATCGTCTTTCTCCACACCATTGTTTCTAAAATACAAAGTCCCCACTTTTGCTCCATCTGGAAACGCTCTGGGAATATCCCATACTTTTTCATCATTGATATAGACCCTTATCCTGTTTTTTTGCCGCCACATACTGATATGGACATTCGTTATACCATCCTTGGTTCTAAAAGCACCCTGTTCATCATCGCTATTTACTATTTCAGAACCATTACCCCAACTTTCCAGCGTAGTCATACCTCGCTGACTTCCGGCACCTGTAGGATGAAAAGCCACTTCCAAAGTGTTCTTCGTTTCTGGCCTTGAACCAAATCTCTTAAATACTTTCCAATTGGCACCCACATTTGAAATATTGGTAAACCCTATCACCAAATAACCATTATAAAAACTGAACTCAGGCGTAGAAGAAAGATCAAACTCCACGGTAAAGTTTTCCGGTAGGTCTTTTACAAACTCGGGATAAAATACCACTTCCTTTTCTGTTCTTAGAAACTTGGAAGGATAATCATTCAATTTCACCAATTCGCCCGATCCATTAGAATTCCATCTGGCAGGAAAGTCTCCCAACGCATCCTGACTAAAATCTTCTATCGCAATCACTTTTTCTCCCGGTACAAAATCAAATTTGCCGTAACTAGAAAAAGACGGCCCCTCCGAACCAGATTTACTGTCTCCTTTTTCACCTACTTCATTCGTCTTGCCGGTACTGGTTTTAGCATTTTTACTATCCTTATTTTTCTTTTTAAAAATATTACTAATCCCTTCCTCGGCAGCATCCAGCCCCTTGTCAATACCTCGGTCTATCTGATTATTTGCTCTGTTTTCAGCAGCCCTTTTTGCACGGCTTCCTGGGTCGTATATCTGCGCCTTTAACCCAAACGAAATAAAAAGAACAGGGAATATTAAAAAAACTCTTTTCATGATTTTAGCATTTTAGTTATTTGAATTTTATCCCGATCTCATGGGATTTAAATATCATCTCATGGGATTTTTACCGGATTTTCAAATATACTGTTTCTCGATTCTCAGAAACCCTTTCTCCCCTAAATTAGGTATCTGACTTTTTGATGAACAATCCAGTTTGGTTTTTGGAGATAATTTTGAACAAAAAAAAACCACCCAATCCAGGGCGGTTTTTGATAAAACAAGTTTACTTACTAATTCACTTCTATGCTATCAATTTCTGCACTCAGGCTTTGGAAAATATCATCAATAGAACCCATCCCTGGTATAGCTTTGAATCTATCCAGTTCTTTATAATGATGTGCCACCGGCTGAGTATCTTTTGCATACACAGCAAAACGATTTCGGATCACCTCTTCATTCGCATCATCCGAGCGGCCGGACACCTTTCCTCTTTCCAACAAACGCCTCACTAGCTCATCTTCATCCACCTGCAAGGCCAGTACCAGATCAATCTGTGTACCTTTCAGATGTAATAGTTTATCAAGTGCAATGGCTTGCGCAATGGTGCGCGGAAAACCATCAAACAGGAAACCGTTGGCCTCTGCATTTTTTTCCAAACAATTATCAATGATGCCAATCACTACTTCGTCCGGCACCAACTGACCACTATCTATTAATTTCTTTGCTTCAAGTCCCAAAGGAGTTTGGTTGGCAATTTCGCTTCTCAAAAGATCTCCAGTAGAAAGATGCACCAATTGATACTTTTCGATCAGCTTTTGTGCCTGTGTTCCTTTTCCACTTCCGGGAGGGCCAAATAAAATTAAATTATACATTTACGCAAATTGATTTGATGTAAGTAAACAAATATAGAGTAGCAAACTTAATTTTTTCAGTTTAAGCCCTGTTTTCTTGAAAATTTAAAAATTTTCTAATGAGAAAATGCGTTGAATAAAATAGTTTTTTCTGCTTCCAAAATCTCTCTTTCGGGCAACCGAAAAAATCTGAAGTTGAACTTAATTAAATTCAGGTTGTTTAAATTGGTGTTGGAAACATTCATCATGATTAAAAAGTTTGTATGAAATGGGTTTCTCTTTTTATTTTTAGTATGCTGATACAGCAATGTCAGTCGCAAACAAAACCATCAAACAAAAAAGCCATGTCAGACAGTAGCAGACAAACCAATCCTGTTTATTCTAATTCTGATACCAGTCCTGTTCAACTGTCGGAGGAGGAATGGAAAAATATTTTGCCCCAGGAGGTCTATAATATTGCCCGCCAAAAAGGAACGGAACGTCCCTGGACCAGCAAGTTCGAGACGTCTAAAGAGATTGGTACTTACTATTGTGCAGCCTGCGGCAACCCTCTGTTTCAAAGCGATACAAAGTTTGAAAGTGGATGTGGCTGGCCCAGTTTTTATCAGCCTATTAGTAAGACCAGCATTATCTATCTGGAAGACCGCTCGCATGGAATGGTGCGCACCGAGGTAGAATGTGGCCGATGCAAAGCCCACCTGGGACATATGTTTGATGATGGCCCCAAACCAACCGGCTTGCGGTATTGTATCAACGGGGTGATCCTGGATTTTAAAAAAGCAAAGGAAGCCGAAAAGAAGTTTGATGAAAAGGGGAAATAATTGACCTTTTAAAGGGCCTTGATTTAATATCGCATATTTAAGCCGCCATTGTAGGGTTCGTCCAACCTACTCTCTCAATTTCATCCTTACTATCACCGGATTGCTCTTGCGGTTTTGGGTTTTAAAATATTGTTGTAATGCAGGTGGGTATTGGGGGTTGCGGTGTTTGGTGGCATCATGGGCATTGAACATATCTAATGAAGAAACATAAGAGTAAAAATTATCTCTACTATAAATAAGTCCCTTAATCATTAAACCATCTCGTGGGTCAAAAGCGGGTAAATAGAAAGTTGCCGCATCAGACGTAAGTCTTTCAATAGCCACAGCTTTATGAGAAACCGTATCATAAATAAAATTGTAAACCTGAGGAGAGCTTGCACTTATATTTGATAAATATGCAGGTGCCACTCCCTTAAAAAACATCTTTGACCCTTTGAAGAATATATTGGAAATGCCATTCATTATCCCCACAGAAACCGGAACTTTTATTACGCTGTCTAGTGATTTAACATCTTTTAATTTTAGAAATTCTTTTGATATTGCTACATCCTTTGGGAACACTATTTCGCAAATTCTAACTGCGCTATCTTTTGTCAATTTATATACGTAATTTTCAACTGGTGTTGCTAGGTAGGTTTGACCATCAATAATTGTATAAGAATTTGAATCCATCCACATACTACCGGAGATATAGCAAAAAGCCATCTTCTCTTTTTGATTGTAGGGTATTAGTCTTTTAAACAGTGAATCACCCTTTAGGATGTTGATTAGGTAAATGGTGGTGTCTTGGGGACCAGTTTCCATCTTGTAAGTGCAACTAATGGGCGTAAATGAATAATCAGGTGATAAATTAATTTTAGCAACAGGAATCTCAATTTTAATAATTTCATCGGTTGTGTCTAAAGCATTTCCTCCGGTAGTAAAGTTGTGATATTTTACAGTAAGTATTTTTGTATCCGGGCTCAATTTATTTTTTCCGGAGTACACCACTTTGACTACTTTGTTTGTTTCATTGTAATTAAAATAAGGCGCCTCACCATGGTGGGGGCCTATTCTTCTCAAGAATTTGCCTTGCTGATTGAAGAAAAGTACTGATTTTGTATCTTGATCTCTTATGATAAAACTGCTATCTGTCACTTTCAACATTTGAATATCGCCAAAAATACTTTCTTTAGATGTTTCTAATGGGATATATTCTATATCCGAGAAATAAGCTGATATGTTACCGCCATTGGTTTGACGTGGATTTATTCTGTAAACAGGAACAGTGCTCTGCGATAAAACAATTAGGCTTGATAATAAAAAAAATACTAATAACAAGTTTTTCATAAAATGAATTTATAAATCTGAATTTCCAAGTTTTGCATGAGCGCAATGGCAACTAGTCACCTTCCTTCAATTTCATCCTCACAATTACCGGATTACTTTTGCGGTTTTGGGTTTTGAAATATTGTTGTAATGCAGGTGGGTATTGGGGGTTGCGGTGTTTGGTAGCGTTCCTCGCTGCAAACATTTTAAGCGATGAAATTGAAGTGTAAAAGAAATCCTTTTCCTTAGAAAACCCCAGCTTATGAAAATTTTCTGCTTTATCAAAAAGGGGTAAATAATAACAACTTGTATCAGGAGTCATTCTTTCATACGAGGTCAACTTGCCGGTTTTAAATTTATATATAAAGTTATTTTGTTTGTTAGCTTCGGAACTTTCACTAGAGTAATACATAACACGCTCGATTTTAAAAAGTAGCTTGTCGCTAAATTTGAATATGTTATTAACACCAAGGATAGTAATATCTTTGAACCACCTAGTCTTTCGTAGACTATCGATATATCGATGATCTAGGCTAGTTAATATTTCCTTATCTACGTATTCGTTTTGACGAAAAACAAATTGCCAGGCTTTTATGGCAGTATCCTTGTTCACTACATATACATTATAGTCAAGAGGTGTTGTAACAAAGAATGAGGAACTACCAAAGTCAGTATTCCTTGTTATCGATAATTTTCCTAATCCTAAAGTACATGATGCCATATTCTTCTTTTGATTATATGGTATAAAAGATTTCACCAACTCATCTTTTTTAAAAACATTCAACAAAAAAATATCCTGCTCATTCGGCTTTTCTCCTATGTTAAAGTAACAAGAGTTGGGTTTAATGACATAGTCGCCTTCTAGCGGCAAAAAATATTTAAACTCATTAAATGGCAAGAGCAAGGATTTTTCTTTCATTGTTTCATCGCCGCTGCTAGAGTAATAAATTTTTTGAACTTTGTTTTTTTGATAATCTGAATACAGGATTACTATTATAGTCCCTCTATTCTCTGTGTATAATGAGGGGTAAATATTCTGTGGAACATTTATCTTTTTAATGTACTTTCCTTGTTTAGAAAAAAATAGTATTGCTCGAGTATCTTCGTCCCAAATAACAAAACTGGTATCTGCAACCAGCAGGGTTGAGGTTTGACCAAATAAAGACTCTTTCGTTGTTTCCAATGGAATATATTCAATATGATCAAAATAATCTGATATGGAACCTCCATAGGCTTTTTCAAGATCTAGTCGCAGCTTGATATCTTGCTGAGCGTTTGTATTACCCACAGTAAAAGAAACAACACTGATTATTAATAAGATTAGACGCATGAATAACAATTATTATTTTAATAACTTTTTAAGGACATAGAATAAAAACAGACACAACAATAGTAATAATGAAACAATTCATCTATTTAACTTTTAATCATTTCAACCACCTACTCGCCTTCCTTCAACTTCATCCTCACAATCACCGGATTACTTTTTCGGTTTTGGGTTTTAAAATATTGTTGTAATGCAGGTGGGTATTGGGGGTTGCGGTGCTTGGTAGCATTACGGGCATTGAACATATCTAATGAAGAAACATAAGAGTAAAAGTTATCTCTACTATAAATAAGTCCCTTAATCATTAAACCATCCCTAGGATCAAAAGCGGGTAAATAGAAAGTTGCCGCATCAGACGTAAGTCTTTCAATAGCCACAGCTTTATGAGAGATCGTATCATAAATGAAATTGTAAACTTGAGGCGAACTTGCACTTATATTTGATAAATATCCATTTGCTACCCCTTTAAAAAACAATTTTGGCCCCTTGAAAAATATATTAGAAATGCCATATATGGTCCCCGCAGGTGTCGGAACTTTTAATGCACTGTCAATTGATCTAACATCTCGCAATTTTAGTATTTCCTTTGATATAGATGCATTTTTAGGAAAAACTATTTCGCAGATTTTAACCGCACTATCTTTTGTCAATTTATATACGTAATTTTCAACGGGTGTTGCCGCGTAGGTTTGGCCATCAATAACCGTGTAATTATCTGGATTCTCCCACATTTTTCTAGCAAAATAGCAAAATGCCATCTTCTCTTTCTGATTGTAGGGTATTAGTCTTTTGAACAGTGAATCACCCTTTAGGATGTTGATTAGGTAAATGGTGGTGTCTTTGGGACCAGTTTCCATCTTGTAAGTGCAACTAATGGGCGTAAATGAATAATCAGGTGATAAATTGATCTTAACCCTTTGAATCTCGGTAGCAATTGGCTCATTGGTAGTGTCGATAACATTTCCGCCAGTCGAGAAGTTATAAAAATGTACAGTAAGGGGTTCTTTATCTATATCAGAATCTTTAATGTATGTTATTTTAACAACTTTGTTTTTTTCATCGTATTTAAAATAAGGTTGTGCACCTCCGCTAGATTTAATTCTTTTTAAGAACTTACCCTGATGATTGAAAAAAAGTATTGATTTTGTATCACGATCTCTAATAATAAAACTGCTGTCAGTAACTATCAGCTTTTGAATATCGCCAAATAAACTCTCAGGCTTCGTCTCTAAGGGAACATACTCAAAATCCGAGAAGAAAGTTGATATATTTCCTCCTTTTGTTTGAAAAGGACTTACTCTGTAAACAGGAACAGTGCTCTGCGAAAAAACAATTAGGCTTGATAATAAAAAAAATATTAATAACACGGTTTTCATAAAATGAATTTATAAATCTGAATTTCAAACAAGTTACCTCAATTTGCATGGGAATGTGACGTCAATATTTTGAGACTATCATATGTCCTTCTTGAAGGAGTGCTAATAAAAGGATTTAATAACTCAATAATATTATATAATGAATCTGTTAGAATAACTTTAGACTTTACTCCGTCGACTAAAGTCGAATTGCTCTTTACATACTCATCCTTGTCATCAATAACGAAGGATATATTGTCACTAATATTAATGCTAAAGCGTTTCAAATATGATTGAATGTTTGCAGTATCTTTACTTTTGACAATATAATAAAATTTGGTTTTCTGAAAGTTATCACTTTCGTACCTATAAAAATTGCTAATCAATTCAACTATCGATGCGACACAAATAGAACAACTATTATCAACTGAGGAAATCACATTATACTTAAACTCATCCGCCTTTTTTGTTTTCACTATACTCGACGCGTTAATTTTGATTTTTTTCAATCGGCCTTCTAAATTTTGGGATTCAGAATAGGCGCAACTAAACATTATTGTGGAAACGGATAATAAGATAAGAAATAGTTTTATCATTCGATTATATATTTGATAAGTTTTGCCGAATCACCAAATTTCTTCGCAGTTGTTCCATAAATTGCTGTCTCTCCAGAAACAATGCTAAGATTATACAAAAACTCGTTTATTTTGTACTTCTTCACAGGGCTGCCATCCCACCTATATTTCAGAATACAAACTGGTCGCTCAATATTAGACTTATTGAGGTCTATACCTTGAATCCCTAAATACATCATGTAAACGTGGTCTCCGGTAAAAACACCTGGGTAAAATGATCTATAGTATTTAGCCATAAAAGTATGTACGGAACTATCCGGCCTTAGCTCATACTTAATATCAAAGACATCTGGACCCAGCAATTGCTTTTTGGCCAAAAACTTACTATCAAATATTGTTATTTTGTCGAACGCATTATCTACTAACCAAATATCCTGACTTTTAGGGTTTACATATATGTCGCTACCAGTTGCATTAAATGTAAAAAATTGAGGTGTTCTTTCATATTCTATATTCAGAATTTGATTTCGAGTATATTCTTTGCTAATAAATAATAACGGGCTTGAATTATTACTATTTAAAATGCTATCTTTTATATTAAAGTAATACTTATTGAAGATGAGTATTGAATCATTTTGATAAAACGTCATATCGCCTGCAAAAGACGGAATATTGTATCCAACACCATTATAACCTTCTTCTAAAAGAACCGAGTCGATATTAAATTTAGTTAGCCGGTTTTTAACAACATCGTAAACTGTAAAATAATTATCCAAAGGACTTACATACCTAATCCTAGCTGAAGAGAATAAAGTACTGTCACTTCCTGCTTTTGCAAGTTTCCTAATAAGTTGACCTCGTTTAAAATTCACCAAATCTACCAAATAGTCATCAGCGTCCCAATACGTTATCAAAACAAAAGAATCCCTAATAACATGGTAGGTTAATGGATTAAACCTTGTCGGAACTGGAATTATGCTTCCCTTCAAATTTCCACCGTTTTCGAAGTCTCTATCAGAATAAGTAACGCCTTCACCAGATCCGCTCATATTTGAACATCGAACTAGGGGGAGTATAATGATTATAAACAACAAACATTTATTTAGTATCTTACTCATAATATCTATAATTAAAAAGTTCTGTGCATGAATCGGATTTAGTCAGTTTAGTACTCTATGTTAAGTAGAATCGCAGTAGCAATAAGACAGAAAAAAATTACATTTTATAACGTCTAAGAAGAAACCATACATCAGTCAATCAATCCAACAATCTCCAACGATTTAGTAGTAACATTGATCACCATCATCTTTATGACTCTTTCTAAGGAGTCAACTTGACCAAATGGAGAAATCGATCATGTAAATAAGGAAGTATTCGTGAATAATACAAACATATTGAGGTACAAGAAGAATATAAAAGTTTCTCAAAAAAGTTTACAGTCAGCACTTACTTAAGAGCTGACTGTTATCATACTGGTAAAAATGATTAACAAGCAGTAGCATTATTACAAGTAACTGAAGTTGAGATAATAATACCATTGCTGCCAGTAAGGTCTATAGTTTTAGAGCACTTGTTTTCATTTGGGGTCATTTTGCAAGAATAAACTATATACTCTTCATAAGCGCCTGTATTTAAATCCTTCTTGTGATTCTTTAAAATACAGAGGTCGCAATTGCCACCGCCGCCTTCAGTCTCGTTGGGTTCCACAAAAGAACTCAGTCCAACAAAAGCAACAATTGCAATCAGGGGCACTACTGCCCATTTCAAAAATTTTCTCTTCATAATTTTTTGTTTTTGTTTTTATAAAAAATTGTTTTCAGAAGCGAAGATAATCGCCCTCACTGCACAAATCGTGCAGTGAGTATTTTTGCGCAAACGATTGCATCATTTGTTTACCAAAAACCTTAAAACAATATTTTTGCATCCTCTAACAACAAAACCTTTTGATAAATAATAACTGCTGCAATATGCCATTTTTTTCACCCGTCCTAAGCCTTTTGCCCTTTGCTTACCGCTTGTGCCCGTTGGCTATTTCGGAAAAGTTATTTGCCAAAAACCATAACAAAAAAATAACGCCAACTGCCACACAAAAAACTACACCTATTGCAAAAAATAAATGATCTGATTCTTAAAAAAAATACCGGCACCCCAAAAGAGTTTGCGCTAAAACTTCGTGTATCTGAAAGATGCCTGTACAAACAGCTAACCCTGTTGAAAAAATTGGGCGCACCTATTGTGTTTTGTCCGGGGGCAAATAGCTACCAATACTCCCAGTCGGGCGGTTTTATTTTTACTTTTGATTCTTCCCCCCCCCCCCCCCCACGCAAACAGAACCCACTAACGAATAAATCATTTCACATTGAACCATCAAAATCTAATTTCTCTGATATGTATTTTTTGCCTGATCGCCTTTGGCTTTCTTAGCCCTACGGTTCAGGCACAGGAAACCTTACCCAACAGTCCTGTAGGTACCGGCCAGCTAAAAGGAAAGGTAAAAGACAGCACCTACAATTTTATGCTCACCAGTGCTACCATTGCCGTGTATAAAGCGGCAGACAGCAGTCTTTTGCAATATGGCCTGCCCAATAATTTTGGTGAGTTTTCCATTTCTTCATTGCCCATTGATACCCCCCTGCGCCTCATTATCACGCATGTGGGATATCGCCCGCTGATGAAAAAATTTAGCATCACGCCCTCCCCCTCCTTCGGTGGGGGTAGGGGGGAGCTCGATATGGGACTGCTCTACATGCACCAATTAGCCACCGACAGCAATGGAACTACACTGGAAGAAGTGGTAGTGAAAGCAATACCGCCCATGCGCATGAACGGCGATACGCTGGAGTTTAATGCCGATGCCTTTAGAATGAAAGATGCCAATGCTACTGCTGAAGACTGGATGCGCATTCTCCCCGGCTTAACCATTTGGGGCGATGGAGAAATAACCTACAACGGTAAAAAAATACAACAGATACTGGTGGAAGGCAAGCCTTTTATGGGAAGCTCCGATCCCACAATTGCTACCCAAAATCTGCCAAAAGAAGCATTGGACAAACTGCAGGTTTACCAGCAACGCAATGAAAAAAACCCATTGGATTCTACCATGTTTGCCAACATCAAACTAAAGGAAGACAAAAAAATGGGCTACTTCGGGAAACTGAGTGCCGGTGCGGCTCCCTTTGGTTCCGTCAACCGACGGTATGCGATGGACGGAATGTTGAGCGGGTTTAATAAAAAGCTACAGATAAGTACTGCAGGGGCTTTTAACAATATCAATAAACTGGCAGGCAGTATGGATGTGCTGATGCGCAATACTACGTATAAAAGCGAAGGCGCCAACATAGAGTACCAAAGCGATTTTGGTATGCGGGGTTTAAATAAACCTTTATCGGCAGGCGTAGAACTTCAATACGATTTTATTCCGGATGTGGCTTATCAAAAAAGTAGCCGGCTGAATGGCAGCTACTTTATGAATCGCAACGACAACCAAACCAACAACCACAATATTTATAACCAGTTTATCACAGCCGATACGGTACTTACCCGCAGCACCCAAAGCAATAACAATACAATAACCAACGACCAAAGTTTCAGCTTACGCTATGGAAAAAGTACAGAAAAAATGACCTTGAACCTGAATGCCTCTATCAACCTAAACAACCTTGAGAGTACAGGTATTAGTAAGTCGGAACAGGAAAAAACCGGGCAGGGCATCATAAGCAATAGCCTTTCACAAACAGAAACCGAGATCCTTAAAAAATATATTACCGCAGGCTTTGAGTTCAACCACCATTCCGATTATCGGTATATGAACACAAAACGAATACCCGAAGAATACACTATTGGGTATCAGTTTTCGGCCAATGATAACACCGGCCATACCCAATCGCTCACGCAATTCCAATCGGCCATAAAACCTACTGGCAACAAAGTATTTGACCGATTGTACGAGCAACAGAACATGCAGGGAATCAGTCACAACATCACAGCCAGTTATCCGGAACTTAAGAAATTAATCTTTAACAAGAGAGGCGTTGGTGGCATAGAAATCGGACTTTCCACCAAAATAAATTTTGATAACAATAGCTACCAGGATAAAGTATTGGACAAGGATAGCAACACCCAAATCTATCGGCTTAATCGGTACCTGTCCAATTCCAGAGAAATGGCAACTCAAAACTGGCTACCTGCCATCAACCTCTCAAAAACATTTTATAAAGGACTTACCAACCGGTACAATAAATGGGTGAGCCTGCAAATAAATCTGCGCAATCAGTATTTCAGTCAGCAACACCATGCCACACAGTCCATTCAAAACTTTTCAAGAACTTATTCCCGATTTATTCCCGATGCTTCGGTAGAATATAACAATCATCAGTATGGCAGCTACGAAGTGAAATACAGCCTTAGGCTGAACACTTCGATTACTTATCCGGGTGTGCATAATATTGCTCCGTTGGTGGATAGTGCCAATTTTTGGTATGTTCCAAAAGGAAATCCAAACATCAGACCTCAATACAGAAAAGAAATAAAAATCGGTTATCAGTTTTATACACGCACACCACGCAATCCACTTCAATTTCATATCAACGCAGGCTTTGGCCAGATAGATGACAACATTAGTGATAGCACCCTTTACGACAATGCAGGTGTGCGCACGGTGTATGCCATCAATGTGGAAGGCAACAGATTTACCAATGCCGATGCAGGCTTGCAAAAATCTATTGAACTGAAAAAGAACACCACATTGGAACTCAATGCCAGCTACGCTATCAACAAAAATCAAAGCCCCCAATATATCAACCAGGTTCGCAACACCAGCAACAGCACTTATCAAAACATACAGTGGAATATTGGCTTTCGTTTTCAGGATTTGCTAACGCTAAAAGCCGAGCAGGGCATGGGGTTTTATGATAGTGAGCAAAAAGGGTTTAATGACAATCGGTTTAAAAACACCAATCAATACCTAAGGTTTGTTGGTGCATTGCATTTCCCAAAAAGTGTATTATGGGGCACCAATATTACCTATAATAAAAGTAGCAGCAATCACTCGGACAATGTGTATTTCACGATCTGGAATGCCAGCCTGGCCTATCGCTTTCTAAAAGGCAATAGGGGAGAGGTGAAATTTTCTGCATTGGATTTGTTGCATCAGAACAAGAGCATCGTAAACACAGCCACCGGCAACACCCAAACCTTTATCTCCAGCAATGTGCTGCAACAATATTTTATGCTCACCTTGTCGTACTATCCACGGAAGTTTGGGAAATAGTACCATAAAAATCCATTTAAAGTTGATGCATAAAAACAGGATGTTGGGTTAGATAGTCGCATTAGTTCAAGAATAATAATTTATATAAAAGCTGTGGGAAGCCTAAGCCATCCCCATTATATGGTTTTCATTGGCTATTTTTGCACCCCTGTAAAAAATTGAGTTTTGTAAAAATTCATTCTAATAGGCAGTAAATAATCGGCTTTTCAAACTTACCGACCTCCCCTCCCTCTCCTTTGGAGAGGGTTGGGGTGAGGTCTTAGTAAAAGGCCTTAGTGTATCAAATTTGAAATTTAGATTTTATGAGTGTGCAAAATTTATCCGAGCAGGAAATCATCCGAAGAGAAAAATTGCAAAAGCTAAGAGATGCGGGTATTGACCCTTATCCTGCGCCTTTGTTTCCGGTTAGTCATTATTCAGCCGATATAAAAGCGGCTTTTTCTGAGGAAACAAAAGATCAGTTTGCCCAGGTATGTGTGGCTGGCCGAATCATGAGCATCAACGATAAAGGAAAGGTTTTCTTTATAAAAATACAGGACAAACAGGGTATTTTTCAGTTGTATGTAAAAAGGGATGAGCTTTATCCCGGCGAGGACAAAAGCCTTTGGGATGTATTGGTGAAACATGGTTTGGATCTGGGCGATTTTATTGGCGCATCGGGTTATGTGTTTATTACAAAAACCGGAGAAACCTCATTGCATACAGTAGAGCTTACGCTTTTGTCCAAGTCCTTAAAACCATTACCAGTGGTGAAGCGTGATGAGGAAGGGAATGTGTTTGATGAGGTTACTGATCCTGAATTTAAATATCGCCAGCGTTATGCCGACCTGGTGGTGAACCCATTGGTGAAGGAGCCGTTTTTAAAGCGTACCAAACTGATGACTTCCATTCGCGATTTTTTGAACGAGCGTGGCGCTTTGGAGGTGGACACTCCAGTGTTGCAAGCCATTCCGGGTGGTGCCGCTGCACGCCCATTTGTTACCCACCACAATGCGCTGGATGTTCCTTTTTATTTGCGTATTGCCAATGAACTTTATTTAAAAAGACTGATAGTAGGTGGTTTCGATTGGGTGTATGAGTTCAGTCGAAATTTCAGAAACGAAGGCATGGACCGAACCCACAATCCGGAGTTTACCGTGCTGGAGTTTTACGTGGCTTACAAAGATTATTTCTGGATGATGGAAACCACAGAGCAATTGCTGGAAAAAGCCGCCCTAGACGTAAACGGCACCACCGACCTTACTGTAGGTGATAAAAGCATTTCATTCAAGGCACCGTTTGCCCGTGTATCTATTTACGATGCCATTAAAGAACATACAGGTTTTGATGTGGACGGAATGGATGAGGAAGGGTTGAAAGAGGTATGCCAAAAATTGGGCATCCATGTGGACAAAACAATGGGTAAAGGCAAGCTGATAGATGAGATTTTTGGTGAAAAATGTGAGCATCATTACATACAACCTACATTTATTATTGACTACCCTATTGAGATGAGTCCACTTACTAAAAAGCACCGAAGCAAGGAAGGTTTGGTAGAGCGTTTTGAACTGATGGTGAATGGTAAAGAAATTGCCAATGCTTATAGCGAGTTGAACGACCCCATCGAACAAAGAGAGCGTTTTGAAGAACAAACCAAATTGCTGGAACGTGGTGATGAGGAAGCGATGTATATTGATTACGATTTTTTACGTGCCCTGGAATATGGTATGCCGCCTACATCAGGAATTGGTTTTGGAATAGACCGTCTGGTCATGCTCCTTACCAATCAGCCATCCATTCAGGATGTGTTGTTCTTTCCACAAATGAGACCGGAGAAGATGGATTAAATCTTTTCAAAATTTGTTGATATGTATGGGGGCTAAAAGCTCCCATTTTTTTTACTGATGTCTTCCAAGTTATTTTCAAAATTAACCATAGATTTGACCGTTCAGAATGAATGACAAAACATATTTTAAGTAAATCAACAAAGTTTAATTTAAAGAATTATGCAATCAACCCTTTTTGACAATCTGGAGAACAGTAACAAACCAGATAACTCTATTGTGAGCGTAAAAATCAAAGCATCTTCTCAACTTAGCAAAAACCAGAAGCTTTTTAATACGCTTACCTCAAAAATATCATCATTAAAAACCAACTTAAAAGAGCTTTCAGAGAATCTGCTTCTACTTCAAAAAATATACGATAAGGAAGTTCACCCACAGGTTGTTTTATTAGGTGAGCGAAAAATAAAATTGGCACATCTTCTACATAATAAAAGACAGACAATAAAATTTTCAAAGCATATCAACGACTCTCTTGATGATTTTATTGTAGACTTATTAGACGATGCGTTTTATGTGCTTGACCCATCAGAAGAAGATAAATCCATATACTCGCTTTATAATTATCAACCCTATGACGAAGTGGTAGCAGATCAAATGTACAATGCGGCTGAAATGTTTTCCCAAATGTTTCAGGAACAAACGGGGATAAAAATAGATCCTTCGGAATTAAATACAGAGGATCCCGAAGAGTTAGCCAGAAAATTGTCTGATTTAGGGAAACAATACGAAGCCTCAAAAGATAATACAAAATCAAAACCAACAAGGGGTAGAAAGAAAAGTCAGAAAACAATAGACAAAGAAACCCGTGAAAAACAAAAAGAAGAATTAAAGCAAAAAAGCCTTAGAAGCATCTATTTATCGCTTGCAAAAATTCTGCACCCAGACACTGAGCCTGATGAAAAACTGAGAAAAGAAAAAGAAGAGTTCATGAAGCAGGTAACAGTGGCCTATAACAACAAAAATCTGGCTCAATTACTTGAACTGGAAATTCAGTGGGTAAACCAATTCGAAAACCAGCTTCACCAAACACCAGATAATGTGCTGGAATTATATAATGATTTGCTGAAAGAACAGATTAAGGATTTGCAAATGGAGCTCGATCTGGCACACAACAATCCGGCATTTAGCAATATCTCACATGTAAGTTTTCTAAAAATAGAACAAGCTATTCTAAAACTAAATATAGATAAGAAAAATTATGCAGCCTCCTATACAAGTTTTGACAAGCCCATTGCTGACCTAGAAAAAGGAAATAGAGACAAGAGTGCCATTCGTGAATGTTTAGAACTCTTTTACCAGGAAGAAGATGAAATGCCTGACTTTCAAGAGATATTAATGCAGATGGATAGAACAGGCAGGTACCGCTAATAATTTATCATTTCCCTTTTATAAATAAGCATTCTTACCCTTTTCTTTCTATATTGATAAAATAATTTGCGGCCTTCTAATTTGGTCAAACGACGTCAACTCTAAAACATTGTTGTCCACCAAATGTTGCACCCGCTAGGTGAACCAAGACCTCATCCACCTTCGGCGGACAAGCCCTGCCCAGCTCCCTCTCCAGATGGAGGGCAGGCTTAAAACCCTTATCCAATAAGGGTTTCATAGGATGAAACGCTCATGAATATTTTTTTCTCAAAGGGGGCTGTATATCCGGCATTCCATCCGATCAACAAAGAATAAAAGATATACAGTTGAAATATTTTTTGTTGACAACAATGGTTCGAAAACACAACACTGTTGGCTAAAACGGTGTCATCACCACAGGCTGTTTTTGCATTGTTATAATTTATACATTCGTAACAAATTGTTTTGCCATGAGACGTGTTTTTATTACGACCATGTTTATCACCCTGGTCATTACTTTTTTTCTGGGTTATTTCATTAGTAAGAACTGGTATGTGCTATTTGCCATGGCCTTGATCATTGGAGGAATGGGTGTTTATGATATGATTCAGACCAAGCATAGTATTCGCCGAATTTATCCTGTGTTCGGAAGACTGCGTTATGTGATGGAAGACCTACGGCCAAAAGTGTATCAATACTTCATCGAATCTGATATTGATGGCCGCCCACTAAACAGAATTGATCGCTCCACTGTTTACCAGCGGGCAAAGCAGGACAATGACACCATGGCTTTTGGTACCCAAAATGATGTGTATGCGCCGGGTTACGAGTGGATGTGCCATTCCATTGCACCAAAAAGTTTTAGTACTTTGGATCATGACCCACGAGTACTGATAGGCAACAAAGATTGCCGTCAACCATATCATGCCAGCATCCTGAATATATCTGCCATGAGCTATGGTTCGCTAAGTGCCAATGCCGTGGAAGCCATGAATGGTGGGGCAAAAATTGGAAATTTCGCACACAATACCGGCGAAGGTGGGCTTAGTGATTATCACCTGAAGCAAGGCGGCGATATCATTTGGCAAATAGGAACAGGTTATTTTGGCTGCCGCAATGAGGAAGGAAATTTTTCACCCGATTTGTTTGCCCAAAAGGCACAATTGCCCAATGTAAAAATGATTGAGATAAAAATTTCGCAGGGTGCCAAGCCGGGGCATGGAGGCATTTTACCCGCCATAAAAAATACACCTGAAATTGCCCGAATTAGGCATATACAACCACACACAACAGTGGAGTCTCCACCCTATCATACTGCTTTTGATTCGCCCAAAGGGCTTATTCAATTTATAAAACAACTCCGAGATTTATCTGGTGGCAAACCCATCGGTTTTAAACTTTGCATAGGGCACAAGAGTGAGTTTATGGCTATTTGTAAAGCCATGATCAGTCAAAATACTTATCCCGATTTTATTAGTGTGGACGGAGGCGAAGGGGGCACAGGTGCTGCACCACAGGAATTTTCGAACTATGTGGGTGCACCCCTCTTAGATGCACTGGCTTTTGTAGATGATGTGTTAAGAGGGCTCAACATCAAACAACACATAAAGGTAATTGCCAGTGGAAAAATAATGACGGCTTTTCACATTGCCCGTGCTGCTGCATTGGGTGCCGATGCCTGCAATAGTGCCAGAGCCATGATGCTGGCACTGGGTTGTATTCAGGCTCTGATATGCAATACCAACCGATGCCCTACAGGAATCACCACTCAAGATCGCCGGCTTACACAGGGCTTGGTAGTGGATGATAAAAAACACCGAATTGCCAATTATCATAAAAACACCCTGAAGGCTTTTGTGGAACTGATGGGAGCGGCCGGTTTAGTAGGCATGGAAGACATATCTCGCTCACATATTTACAGGCGTGTGTCCTTAACGGCCATGCACTCTTTTGAAGAAATTTTCCCTTCGGCAATACAGGGTGCATTTATAGACGGTAAGTTCCCCGATAAATACAAATCAGATTTTGAAAAAGCCAATGAAGACAGGTGGGGTATTCATACTGCCGGAAGCTGGAGTGCTGATATGGCAAAGGAGAAAATGGGATATGGGATTTTAGAGCAACCCGCACATTGAACAATGATGAGCATCCACCATACACAAATCTAAAAGCAATAGACGCCTAAAACAAACTGATGTATTTGTGGATAATTTAGCCATTGAAATATAAGGAAATGAATACGCCTTCTCTCCTTTGACGAATTCGATCACCTTATTGAAACTAAATACCAGAATTGGTATGCAGCGAATTAGTTCGTTTCGTTTATTATCAAAAAGCTTAATTCAACAACAAACCCTTTACAATATCATTACCCAAAAATTCTATAAAAGTTTTGTTCTACATTCGGGCGGTATTTGATTAAAACGATGTTATACCAAAACAAAAAGTCAGGTATATAATAAAGCCCATTCACAAAATCGAACATATAAAGTAGTCCACTCAACAACAGTAAAAAATATATGACATGAAGCAATGTTTATTAATATTATTGATCCCCATTTTATTTGTTTCAAATAGTAATGCTCAAAACAATTCAAACGCCTTTCCACTTAAAAATACTTATCCGGTATTGGCTACGGACTCCAAGGAAACCATCCTGCAAAAGGCTGTACACGTGGTGCCAACTGCCAACCAGTACAGTGCTCAAAAAAATGAGTACATCGCTTTTATACATTTTGGTCCCAATACCTTTACAGGGAAGGAATGGGGAAGCGGAATGGAAGATCCGGCAGTTTTTGATCTTAAAAAATTAGACACCGACCAGTGGTGCCGTGTAATGAAAGAAGCCGGAATGAAAATGGTGATTTTTACAGCAAAACATCATGATGGTTTTGCGCTTTGGCAAAGCCGATACACAAAGCATGGCATTATGTCGACAGGGTACAAGGATGGAAAGGGCGATGTATTGAAGGAACTATCTGCCTCCTGCAAAAAATATGGTTTGAAATTGGGCATTTATCTTTCGCCAGCCGATTTGTTTCAAATTGAAAGTCCGGATAGGCTGTATGGCAACCTGAGCCAATACACCGAAAGAGCCATTCCCCACGAAGTGCCAGGAAGACCATTTGCCAACAAAACAAAATTTAAGTTTTTGGCGGACGATTACAACGAGTATTTTCTAAACCAATTGTTCGAATTGCTTACAGAGTATGGCCCCATCAGCGAAGTGTGGTTTGACGGAGCACATCCCAAAACCAAGGGCGGTCAAAAATATAATTACCTGGCCTGGAAAAAACTCATTCATCAACTGGCACCCAAGGCAGTAATATTTGGTAAGGAAGATATTCGCTGGTGCAATAACGAAGCTGGCAGAACCAGAGAAACAGAATGGAATGTGATAGGGTACAACTTTAATCCGGATACGGCCAATTACTTCCCCGACCTTACCAATATTGATTTGGGAAGCAGGGCCATTTTGTATACATCTCCATTCATTCATTACCAGCCGGCAGAAACCAATACCTCCATTCGAGAGGGTTGGTTTTATAGAGATGATACAGAGCAAAAAGTTAGAAGCGCTGATGACGTATATGATATTTATGAAAGAGTGGTGGGTGGCAACTCCATTTTCTTATTAAACATACCGCCAAACAAAGAAGGTCGTTTTTCCGACAGAGATGTGGCTTCCTTGTTGGAAGCAGGAAAAAGAATCAAAGAAACCTATACCCAAAATCTTTTTAACGGAGCAAAAGGCAATGCTGCTATTTTGGACAACAATGAAAAAACTTATTTGCTGTTGAACAAAAGTTCGGAGTTTATTATTTCAACCTTCAAACCGGTTACCATCAACCGACTAATGATTCAGGAATCCGTTACTACCCATAGCGAAAGAGTAGAGGAACATGCCCTAGATGCATGGACAGGCAAGGGCTGGAAGGAAATAGCCAAAGCCACCAATATTGGATACAAAAGAATTTTGCGTTTTCCTGAAGTAACTGCTAACAAGTTCAGAATTCGAATTCTTTCACAAAGGGCGCCATCGGCCATTAATAATGTAGCCGCATTTTACTATAAAACGCAACCGCCACAATTGCAAATTCAGACAGATAAAAATGGAATGGTTTCCATCTCTCCGGTTCAAAACATTTTTAATTGGAACAATTATGGTGAGAACGCAGCAGCCAACATCAATTCGGGTATTGAAATTCGCTATACCACAGATGGTAGCGAACCCACCCGAAATTCAGTTTTGTTTACAAGCCCTTTTATTGCCAAAGGAGGAATGGTAAAGGCTGCTGCCTTCAGCAAAGACAAAATGGGTAGTGTGGTAGTTGAAAATATTGGTATTTCAAAAAAGGACTGGATGCTTGTAAATACCAGTGGAGAAGAAAAAGGACATAGTGGAAAATATGCCTTTGATGCCAACCATCAATCCTATTGGTCATCGAACTCAACGGGCGCCAAACAGTTTGTTACTATTGACCTAGGTAAAAATCATCAGCTAAAAGGATTTGCCTATATGCCACAAACCTTTAGCCATCAGGGTATGATGGAAAAAGGAATGGTTTATGTAAGTGAAAATGGGAAAGACTGGAAACAGGCCTCCTCCTTTGATTTTGGAAATCTGATAAACGATCCATCCAAAAGAACCAAAGTTTTTTCTTCCCCGGTTCACGCAAGATTTATAAAAATTGAATCCCTGGTAATTGCCGCCGGAGGCGACAAACTTTCCATTGCCGAACTCGATTTTTTTGAATAGAAATAGGCTAGCTCATACAAAGCAATTAAGACTAGTTTGTCTGAAATAGACAGGATGACTACCTTTGTGGGTTCATAAAAAGATCGTATTGGTATGGATAAAAAGGACATCACAACTATTGAGGATATCAAAGTGTTGGTAAACAACTTTTACGGAAAGGTTCGAAGGAATGAATTGCTGGGGCCCATTTTTGAAGGCATCATTAAAGACAACTGGCCTGTACATTTAGAGAAAATGTATCGTTTTTGGCAAACCGTTCTTTTGGATGACCACACGTATTTTGGTACACCTTTTCCTCCCCATGCAAAAATGCCCATAGCTCAGGAGCATTTTACCAATTGGCTTGCGCTTTGGCACGAAACCATCAACGACCATTTCCAAGGTCGGGTGGCCGATGAAGCAAAATGGAGAGGAGATAAAATGGCTACTATGTTTTTGAGCAAGCTGGAATACTATCGAGATAACAGTTCTGCTATTTCATTAGTTTAAAATATTTAGAAATGACCACTCCCATAAAAAGACATGAAGCCCTGCAACCATTAGGAAGGGAACATCATACCGGACTTTTGTTTAGCTGGAAAATAAGAGAAGGCATAAAACGAAATGCTGATTTAATGCGCATGAAAAATTATGCCGATTGGTTTTGGACATCGCATCTTCAATCTCATTTTGAGCTGGAGGAAAAACATGTTTTTTCTATTCTTCCTGATGATAATGAAAAAAAACAACAGGCATTAAGAGAGCACCAACTTATTAAATCTTTGTTTGAAAATAACACGCCTTCTACGGATTCGTTCTCTATTTTGGAAAAGCAATTAGAGCAGCATATTCGTTTTGAAGAAAGAGATTTGTTCAATGAAATACAACTTGCTGCAACCGATGAGCAATTGCAGGCAATAGCAGCACATCACGAGGATGTAAAACAGGACGATTGGGCAGATGAGTTTTGGAAAGGATAGCCCTTCGGTTCATTTTTTTTACACCTCATATCAGTATTCAACTTTATAATCTTTCTTCACCGATTGCCCAGCCCAGGCTTTTTTTCCTGTCCAGTCTGCCGGAGGATCAGTCCAAAACTTATCATCCACAGGAAGTCCCAGAGGAAGGAATCCCAGTGTGGCCATATACAAACTTCCAGTAGAGGTATATTGGTCGGCCATCATGGGTTGATGCCCATTGAAACCCAATACCAGCCAGCCTTTTTTATCAAAGTTTTGATGGCCGTCATACATATTAAAAAATACGGAAGTGAGTGCACCCCGCACCTGAGCTGGACTAACCCATTCTGGCAACTGGTGCATCAGGGCGGTTTGTGCCAGAGCCTGAAAAGCAGCAGTACGATAGGTAACCGACCGACCAAATGCCGGAAAGCTTCCACCAGGAGAAATTATTCTTTCTGAAAATTCTGAATACCTGACCATTCTTTTCAGTGCCTGCTGATAGGCCTCTTCTACATTATAGCCTTTTTGTTTGTATTTGGTAACAGGAGTGGTTTTAAGCGATGCCAACAAGTCCACCAGCATGGGATGAATGACAAAAGAATTATAATAATCCATGCTAAATTTTTCTCCATCACTATACCATCCGTCCCCAACGTACCATTCTTTCATTTTATTGAGCGCATAATCAACCCTTACCGGATCATATTCTTCTCCCACCGATCGCAAAAAAGCCTCTGGCAATGCACCGAACAGCAACCAGTTGTTATAAGACCCCGATCGGTTTCTCAAGGATTTAAATTCGGCAATATAACGCTGTTTGGTTTGGGCATCAAGCGGCTCCCACAAAGCCTTTGGTGCACGCATAAAGGCCAGAACAAAAAAGGCCGCATCCACAATGGGTTGTCCCCCTTCTCTAAAATTTAGATAATCTGTGCTTTTGGGATTGACAGCAATAGCCAACCCATGCAATAGTAATTCCTTATATTCCTTTCTTAGCTTTCCCTCTTTAGAATTATCATCAGGAAGCTCAAGCCAGGGAGCAATACCCGCCAAACAACGACCGACTGCCTCCAAATAAGAGACCTTATCAGCTTGAAGATAGTACTGAGGACCCGTTTCCAATGGCATATTTTGTTTCAAGGTTCCATTACCCAGATTCACTACCACTGGCCAAGCTATTTTGTGCATGGCTTTCACCCAATACGCCCGATCTTCTGCACCAGTCAATTTTGCATTGTCCTTTTTTTTCTGTGCCAAAACAAATCCTGTACTCAGCACACATAACAAGGAGAGTAGAAATATTTTTCTATAAACAGTTATCATGTTTCGAAAATATATAAAAATTAGAAAAGTGGCTGGCCTTTTTGTAATCGGCTATACCTTAATAACGCTTCCAGAAAATAATAATCAGCATACACCAAAGGCACATCCATTTCATTGTCATGTGGAATGCTTCCAACACTGTGTTCTAAAATAAAATTTCCATTGGTTCCGGCTTTGGCTCTATATGAATCACTTGCTAAAGAGTGAAGCATTTTTAATGCAGCCTTTTTATACTCACCAATTTTACTTCCGGTTACATAGGTGCTAAGTTCTAAAAGGGCCGAGGCGGTAATGGCAGCCGCAGAAGCATCACGATAATCCTTTGAAACTTTATTTGCATTCGACTTCACACCTGGTGTAAATCCGGCTTGATAGGCATTGAAATCCCAGTACGGTATTCCATCTTTCGGCAGGTTTTTGTTTTTGATAAAATAGTCTGCCAGGCCCATGGCGGTTTTCAAAAACCTGTCATCAGTGGTTTCTCTGTAAGTCATTGTAAAACCATAAATGGCCCAGGCCTGTCCACGAGACCAGGTGGAGTTATCGGCATATCCCTGCGCCGTTTCTCTGGCCACGACCTTACCTGTTGTGCTATCGTAACAAACCACATGATAGGAACTGAAGTCGGGGCGGAAATGATTTTTCATGGTGGTTTCGGCATGTTTGATGGCTATATTTTTATACCGGTCGTCTCCCGAAACTTTAGAAGCAAAGAACAGCATTTCTAGGTTCATCATATTGTCAATAATCACCGGATAATAATAAGTGGCATTCCCATGCCAGGATTTAAACCTGTTCCATGATTTTATACATCCTGTAGTGGCATTAAAACGAGTGCTCAATGCTTTGGCAGAATTGATAAGAATGTTTTTATACGCTGGCTTATTGGCTAGTCTGTAAGCATTGCCATAGCTGCAATACATCATAAAACCCAGGTCGTGATGTTCTGTAAAATGCTGCAATGATTCTAATTTCTCAGTCCATTTTACAGCTTCGCTTTTTAATGCTTCATTTTTTGTAAACTCATAGGTATACCACAGACTTCCGGGGAAAAAGCCTGGAGTCCAGTCGTACATGGACGTAGTAACCAGTTTACCTTCCTTGTTAATGGTTCGGGGAAAGGCACCATTTTTTGTATCAAAGTTTTTATTGGCTGTTGAAAGCAATGCAGTGAGCATCTTTTCTGCATTTGAAAAATTTTCTTTAATGAAATCATCGGTATTACTGATGGTTGCTCTTTTTGCTGTGGAACAGGAAATCAGAAGACCCAAAACAATAATAGCAAAGATTGATTTTAATGTATGCGTAATTTTTATTTCCATGATTTATTGAAGATTTTCCAGAATAATATTTCCGATTAAAAAAAAGCTATATCAAATATTTCGCTTTTTTCTGATAAAATCAAAACCATTTGATATAACCCGAATTCTGTACTGAAATATTCAATATAGACTATTTATTTCCAGCCAGGGTTCTGAGTAAGCGTTCCATTGCTCAACCCAATTTGTCCTGAAGGCAATGGCCACAAATAGTCTTTCTGTGCATCAAACTTTCTTTTATCAGCCGCCTGCAAAAGTACATACCCGTTAAGCATAGGAGGCTTGGTGCTTCCACCATAATTGACACCGGTAAAATACTTGCGCTCCAAAAGCGGTTTTGGAAGTTCTACCTCTGCTGTTTTCCATCTTAATAAATCCCAATAGCGAAATCCTTCATAAGCCAGTTCTATTGAACGCTCCCGGCGAATTTCATCTCGCATATTTAATCCATTGGCAGAAACAAATGCATTGGATAATAATGCCAGTTTTGAGTTGTTGTTATTGGTAGCTCTTTTGCGCAACAGATTGATGGTTTTATCCAAATCGGCATCAGAGATAGAACCGCTTAACTCATACACAGCCTCGGCATAGTTTAATAAAACTTCTGCATACCTGATGGCAATAAAGTCCAAGAAGATATTTGGGCTTACCAAAAAATCGGCCTGGCCTGTCCAATATTTTTGCTGATGGTAATAGTAGGTATTTCCATAAGCCGGACTTGCCCCCGAAATGGAAGCATAAGGGTCGCCCACCTTAAATAAAGTTTGCACCATTCTAGGATCCCTATTTTGATAATCTGTTAGTAATCCGGTTTCCAATCCTGTGGAATCTAAAGGAGATTTACCAGATGGTAACCCATCAGCAAATAATGCCAAATTTACAAAAGCACGGGTAGCTGCATTCCTTCCATCCGTCAAATTAGGACGCATATAACCACCATTGCTTACTACTATATTCTGTATATCCTTTCCAAATAGTTTTGCCAATATGTTTTCTTTGTTCTTGGCATAGGTTTCGCCAGGATACCTGAATAAATCCTGAAAACTCAGTTCACCACTTCCTGTAAACAAACTGTGCTTTCCCTCGGTCATTATAGTGGCTGCGGCATCTCTTGCAATAGTGAAATGCTTCACCGGATCTTTGGCTCCTTTCAACTCCGGTTCGCCATGATACTTGTGCCAGCTGCCCTCGTACAATGCCACTCGCGACTTCAATGCCAAAGCTGCGCTTCGGGTAATGCGTCCATACTCACGTCCGTTTTGTCCGGCAGTGGATGTGCTTCCAGGTATCTGATCGGCCTGCGGACAATTGGCGGCTGCAAAATCCAGATCGGCATAGATGGAATCCACTACGGCTCTTCTATCTGTTCTTGGCGTATAGAGTGCTTCATCTTCACGACCCGAAATCGTTTTTCCAATATAGGGCACGTCTCCATAAGTTCTAACCAAACGCCAATAGGCAAATGCCCTAAAGAAACGAGCCTGTGCTATGCAATAGGTTTTCATGGGATCATCCGCTATGTCATTGGCTTTTTCCATTACATTATTGGCAGCTCTAATGTAGGCATAGGCTCCATTCCAGTTACCATCACCTGAAGGCACATTGCGCGAGCCATCACTTATTGTATTGAACGATGACCCAAAAATATCAACCGAAAAATCGCTGTATAAATCTTCCATTGGTTGATCAAATCCCGGAAGACTTGCATACAAATAATTGGTACCACTAATCAAATCGCTTGTGGTTTTCCAGAATACCGGATCGGTAATGGTAGTTTTTGTATTCTGATCAAGCATCTTAGTACAACCCCCTGTCAGAACAGCACCACCAAAAGCGGCAACGGCTATTAAACTATATTTATTAAAATTTATTTTCATTATTTCCTTATTAATCGTTTACAAAATAGTTTCAGCATCTTATTATTAGAATCCAATATTTAAACCCACTGCATAACTACGCCACAAGGGATAGCCAAAAGTTATACGGTCGGTGTTTTCGGGATCATAATAATTAAACCACATACCTGTTTTTTCCCACATATCCTGTCCGGAGAAATAAATACGCACATCTCCCAATGATTTTAGGTTGTGTTTTTTCTTTTGCAAAGTGTACCCCACCTGAAGATTCTTTAAGCGAATATAGCTGGCATCCTGAACCCAATGAGAAGACTCTACATTGTTCACCCTATCACTCATGCGTATGGCTGGGAATTTTGCATTGGGGTTTTCGGCTGTCCAGTAATCCTGATGGATAGCCCACGGCAATCTCCAGCCATCGTAAAAGGCAAGGGAAGCATAGGGTTCCAGTAATACACTTCTTTTGCCAACACCATTAAACAGGACTGAAACATCAAAGCCTTTCCAGTTGGCACCTACATTAAACCCAAATACATAACGGGAATTGGTATTGCCTAAGTAAACCAAATCACCATGATCGGCGGCGGTGTTAATGCCCTGGTTGATGAGGCCATCTCCATTTACATCCACCAATTTAATGTCGCCTACTGTTGTGTTAGGTGTTCGGCGCGGTACACTGTTTACTTCATCGGGAGTATCAAAATACCCATCGGCTTTATATCCAAAAATAGAATTGGTGGACATCCCCGGAATGGCTGAGTTGATCCCCGTATTGTAGGTTACCGAACCATCATATTTTACTACTTTGTTTTTATCATCACTTAGGTTGGCAGAAATAAAATATCCACCATCTTTAAACCTGTCGTTCCAGCTAAGTGTTACGCCCCACCCTTTCACTTCAATAGCTGCAAGATTGGCTTCGTTTGGCGTAACACCTAATAGTGCAGGAAGCTGTTGGCCTACAAATACATTGTTGTTTTTCTTGATAAAATAATCATAATGCAAACGCAGTTTTCTTTTGATTACTTCCAAATCAAAACCAACGTTGGTAGTTTGTATTATTTCCCAGGCTTTGCTTTCGGCAGGCAGATTACTTTGATAGAAATAGGCCGTGCGGGAATCATTGAATGGATAGAATCCTCTGGAAAGCGGGCTTTGGAAATCGTAATTATTAGAGTTGGGACTTGAGGTTTGTGCGCCACCTGCAGTACCATAGGATGCCGACACCTTAAACTCATCTACCCAGGGAAGGGCATTCTTAAACCATGCCTCCTGTGTTAGTCGCCAGAAAATGTTACCGGCATAAAAAGTCTGGAACTTATGTCCTGGTGCTAAACGCGAGCTACCATCCTGCCGCAGGGTTCCTTCAAAATAATACTTGTTGGCATAGTTGTAGGACAATCTTCCAAAATAGGAAAGCCAGGTATTGATTTGAATATTATCCGCAACGTTGGTAACATCGGCCTGTGGAAGAGTTGTGTAGTTCAAAGTAGGGAAATCATTGAGCAATAAAGCTCTTTGAATAGCCTGTAGATAGTCATACTTATAAGACTTAAACTCGTACCCACCCAGCAGATGGAAACTATGATCCTTTAACTTATAATCATAATCGGCTGTGGCAAAAAAGTTTTGGGTTATATTAAATGGTCTTGTTTTATTCAAAGAATTAGTTTGGTTAAGTGGTGAACCCGGAACCGGATTCTTGTTGGCATCTATAGTATAACGGGGTACAGTTTTATTAAACACTTCGCGATTTGACAGCACAAGACCCGGGCTATATACGGCTTTTAAATCCAAGCCTTTTAATACCTGTTTTGCAGATAAACTAAATACACCGTTCATGTTGTATCGGTCTTCCATATCATATCCTCCATCCTTTAAAACCGGATAGGCTGTGGAAATGGTTCCAATGAACGCATAAAGTTTATCCTCGCTGAAAGGAGTAAAGATTGGGTTTCTTGCTGCCCGAATAGAATATACGCCATACATCAGTCCTTCGCCGGTAACGCCCACTGGAGGAGCATCAATATTTTCTCTGGCAAACGATAACCGACTATCGAAACTCAAAATTTTTGAAAGTTTAGTATTGTAGTTTACCCTAGCATTGAACTTACTGTACTGGTCGGGTCCAAACTTAAATACGCCCTGCTGATCGAGATAACCCATCGAAAACAAAAAAGTAGATTTATCTCCACCTCCTGTAGCAGTTAGGTTAATGGCTCTTTGCGGGCTTTGTTTACGCATCAATATTTCTTCCAGGTTATAGTTGTAATAATAATCCCAGGCTTTGGAATTTGTATTGAATACTTCGTTCACATTGGGATCATCAAACCAGCCCAATTGCTCATCCGTAAAATCGGGGTTTTGCCCAGCAAACTTTCTGGCTTCATTCTGTAACTCACCCTGCCTTCTGGAGCTTATAAGTTCAGGTCTCGCATAAGGCGTTCTAAAAGTGTACATGGTATTGAGATCCACCTGTGTTTTTTGATTGACTTTCCCGGCTTTTGTTGTAATCAAAATTACACCACCGCCTGCTTTCGCTCCATAAATAGAAGCCGAAGCAGCATCTTCTAACACAGAAATACTTTGAATATCATTGGGATTTAAGGCATTAATATCGCCTTCAATTCCGTCAATGATTACCAATGGTGCATTTTGGCCACCAAGGGTAGTAATCCCTCTAATTCTGGCACTAATTCCTTCACGGCCCGGTTGTCCGTTGGTTCTTGAAATCACCAAACCCGGAGTGGATCCCTGAAGTGCCGCTAATGTATTGGTAACGGGTCTGTCTTTTAGTAATTTTTGATCTACGGACAGTACTGCACCACCCACATCTCGTTTGCTACGGGTACCATACCCTACCACCACCACATCTTCTAAGGAAGTGGTTTGGGATTTTAAGGAAACCGTAATTTCATTGCGGCCACCAACATTTTGTGTCAATGTTTCATAACCCATGAATGTAAAAACCAAAACCGCATTTTTTGAAACATTGATGTTAAACCGTCCCTCATTATTGGTGATAGTACCGGTTGAACTTCCTCTTATCGAGACAGAAGCACCAGCAATAGGTTTGCCTTGTTCGTCCAAAACAGTACCGGATACTGGTCCTGTTTGAGCCACTGCAAACATGGGTAGCAGAAACATTAATTTGAGAAGAACCACAAGCCGTAGTGGCCCAAAACCAAGCATCGTTTTTTTGTAGCGCATAGTTGTTTTTTTTGTAAAAAAATGAAAAGTAGTAATCGTTATCAGTTAAAGCAATCGAATCAAAAACTATTTACTGCAATATAAAAAAGGGAAAAAGGTATGGGAGGAGAAAATCTTAAATATATAGGGTGAAAATCTTAAACAGGTTTTCAATCTACTGATTTTCAATAAACTAATTTCAGGAAATGAAATAGAATTCATAAAATTTAATCCCCCCAAAATAAAAACTTTCCAATTTGAGCGCAACAAAGAACAAATCTGTTTAATTTGTTTAGTATGATTTCAGATTTACGAATACGATTGGTCCTTCTTTACTTTCTGATTGTTTTTTTTCCTGATTTTATTAGGGGGCAGGATATTTCCTTCAGGTCGTTCTTAATAGAACATGGACTACCAAGTTATAGTGTCATTTCTATAACCCAGGATAAAAAAGGATTTATGTGGTTTGGCACATCCAATGGCTTAAGTAGGTATGATGGTGTTAGATTTAAAAATTACAATTCCCCAAAAGGCAATGAACAATCCATTTCGAATAAAAATATCCTTTCGCTATGCACCGACTCCAAAGGAGTACTTTGGGCAGGTGCTTCTAATGGGCTAAACAAGTATAATGAATCATTGGACAGGTTTGAAACTATTCGTTTAAATTCGAAATCAAATTATTTTGTATATAAAATTTTTGAAGACAGGAAAGGGTATTTATGGATAGGTTCATCAATTGGGCTGTTCTATATCTTTAATGGAAAACCCTATGTTGTGCCATCTCTTAAAAACGAGTCCGTCAAAGCCATTTATGAAGACAGTAAGCAAAGCGTTTGGATAGGTACTGATAAGGGGATTCGAATTATTGAAAAACAAAACAATAATTTGATAGTATCACAATTCAATCTCCCTGCCAATTCCTATACCAATTTGGTATCTGCCTTTTGTGAAGACATCAATCAAAACATTTGGATGGGTACTCAAAACGGTGGAGTTTTTGTTTATTATCCATCCCAAAAAAAGTTTAAATACTTTATAGCCAACAACACGCATGGTGTGGGTTTGATAAACAATAATATTCGCTGCATTTTTTCAGATAAACAAAATAATCTTTGGTTGGGTACTCAGGAAGGTATAAGTATTTTGAACCCTACTACATACACTTTCAAAAATATCGAACACCATGCCGACAATACATCAAGTTTGAGTCAAAATTCTGTGTACAGTATTTTTCAGGACAACAACGGTTCCATTTGGGTAGGGACTTATTTTGGTGGTGTAAACCAAAGTGCTGCCTATACAACAACTTTTTTTACACTTAGAAGTACAGGTTATAAAAATAGTATCAGCAATAATGTGGTCAGCAGCATAGTTGAGGACAGTAAAGAAACCCTATGGATTGGTACCGAAGGAGGTGGACTCAATGTTCTTGAAAAGGGTTCCAATAATTATATTTCCTATAAACATCAACCAGCAAACTCCAATTCTCTGGGATCAAACCTGATAAAAGTGGTGTACCCAGATAAGGATGGAAATATTTGGGTAGGAACACATGGAGGAGGTCTGAACGTTTTCATTCCATCAACCAAAAATTTCAAAAAATATATTATTGACTCATTAAATATTTCCAACAGTGAAATATTTTCAATAACAGAAGATCGGTCAAACAATTTATGGGTTTCTTCTAATGCTGGTCTATTCTTATACAAGCGATCAGGAACCATACTGTCTGAGTGGAGTGACAATAAGTTTTCGGACCGATTGCAGCCACGGTATTTATATAGGGATAGTAGAAATAATATTTGGATTGCAGAATTCGAAGGAGTACAGGTTGCAATAGATAATCAGCTTAAGTCAATAAATAACACCTATACTGTTAATTGCTTTGCTGAGGATAAGGAAGGCAATATTTGGATGGGTACATCTAATAATGGTTTACTAAAGTTTGATTATAAGAAGCAGAAGCTTTTAAAAACAGACCAGTCTTACCTCAATTCAATAAACATTTTAGGCATACTAATTCAAATGGATGGTTCGTTATGGATTAGTACACAAAAAGGACTTGTTCATTTTAATCCTTATACTACTAATTGCCAGGTTTATACTGTAAGAGATGGCATTGCCGGAAATGAATTTAATTATAACTCTTCCTTCATTAGTTCAAAAGGATATTTTTACTTTGGAGGCTTTAATGGAATCACTTATTTTCAACCATCATCAATACAAATAAATCCAGTAATTCCGGCAATTGCTTTTACTGCAGTAAAACTTCATAATAAAGAATTGCAGATAAATGATGAACAAAAAATTTTAAAAACAAATATCTCAAACACTCCAAACTTAGTTTTTGCCCACGATCAAAATGTAATTACAATTGAGTTTGCACTTCTTAATTTTATTAAAGCAGAAAAGAATATTTATCAGTACAGTTTAAACGGTATTGATGAAAACTGGAACCAGACAAGTTCTCCATCAGTTACCTACAATAATCTTCCCCCTGGTTCGTATAAATTAACAGTTAAAGCTGCAAATAATGACGGGGTTTGGAGCAAACCTATGTCCATATCTATAAAAATAAATCCTCCGTTTTGGCAAACCTGGTGGGCCTATTGTTTCTATATAATATCGGCAGTAGCTATTTTATTTGTAATTATACGGTTCTTTTTCTTAAGAGAATTATTTAAAAAGGAAGATGAGTTGCATCAGGCAAAACTCAATTTTTTTACCAATGCTTCTCACGAAATTCGTACCCACCTCACACTTATAATGGCTCCTATAGAAAGACTATTAACCGAGCACAAAAAAGATAATTTTATTCATCAACAACTATCGCAAGTGAAATCCAATGCCAACCGGTTATTGACCCTGGTAAGTGAACTAATGGATTTTAGAAAAGCAGAAATCAATCATTTGACTTTATACCCCCAAAAACAAAATCTTATTCCATTCTTACAGGATATTTATGCAAGTTTTAGAGAACTGTCTCTTTCAAATAATATTAGCATGTCCTTTGTGCATGACCAGGAAAAGGTTTACCTCCTATTTGATGAGAAGCAACTGGAAAAAGTATTTTTTAACCTGCTAACTAATGCTTTTAAATTTACACCGCCTGGCGGAAAAGTAGATTTACAGGTAACTACAAAGTACAAATCTGTATCCATTTCAGTTACTGACAATGGCAGAGGTATTGATCCCAATTATCAAAATAAATTATTTACAAATTATTTTCAGGTTACCGATCATGGCATACAAAACACAGGTTATGGCATAGGATTGGCGCTTTCAAAAAAAATTGTTGAATACCACCAGGGACAAATTACAGTACAAAGTACAAAAGCCTCAGAAGGCAATCCTGGAAAAACTGTTTTTACAGTATCCATTCCAAAAATAGCAGAAACTGTTACCAATGAACATGAGAATAAATCAAAAAACCAAGTAACAGAACCATCCCATGCAGATGATTTGATGGTTGAAGAAATTACCACAAAACATGAAGGTGCGCCTATTTACACAGTATTAATAGTAGAAGATAACAGTGAAATAAGAACATTGATAAAAGAAACCTTACAATTCAGGTATAAAATTATTACAGCAGAAAACGGAGTTTTAGGTTTAGCAATTGCCCAAAGCGAAATTCCTGACATTATTATTAGCGATGTGATGATGCCTGAAATGGACGGATTCGAACTTTGTAAAAAATTAAAGACAGATGAGCATACCAGCCATATTCCCGTCATTTTACTAACTGCAAAAAGTTCTCAAAGCGAACAGATCACCGGATTAGAACATGGGGCAGATGTGTATTTAACCAAACCCTTTAGCACAAAAATATTATTACTCAATGTTCAAAACATTTTTGCTGCAAAGGAACGCATGAGAAGTAAGACTGCCATTGAAATGGCTAAGATTACACTTCCGGCCAAACCCACTAACCTTCAACCATCCTTTGGCTTTAAGCCATCCATTACCTTATTTCCAAATAATATTGATAATGATTTTCTTGATAAAGTGATTTCAATAATTGATGAGCATATAGACGATCCCGACTTTGGTGTTGATATGCTGTCCAGAAAACTGGCCATGAGCACTCCAGTGGTGTACAAAAAACTGCGGGCATTAACCAACATGTCAGTAAACGGTTTTATCAAACAACAACGATTTAAAAAAGCTGCAATTCTGTTGCTTCAAAAAAACCTCACGATAAACGAGGTGAGTTTTGCTGTTGGGTACGACGATCGGAAATATTTTAGTCGCGAGTTTAAAAAGTACTTTGGTGTAGTGCCCAGCGAATACAATGAGGGGATAACTCAAATGCAAACATTGGACTAATCAAAACATTCTTCAATTAGACAAATGGTTCAAATTTAGTAACAATAAGCTAAGTAGCTCTTATTGTATTTTGAAAGGTAGTATGAAAGAAAAGAGGGATAGGGATTTGATTGATATTGTCAATATTTTGATGATCCCCCGGTGGAGCTACATCTCTATCCTACCCTTTCTAATGGATGAAATTAGATAATTGATTTGCCTATGAAGTGGATTTTAATTTACTGATTTGGATTTTATAAGAATCTTTCTGATTTGGATTTACCGCAGTTAGCACAATCCTAAAAATTTCTTTGCCCCAAACCTTTGATAACCGTAAGTCATTTTGCGGAATCGTTTCTACTGTGGCTCTTAGTTTTTGAGGATCATAATTAAGCATAACCTTTCTCCCATCTTTTTCAAACAGAACTTTGCCGGGTTGTTGTATATCGGGCTTTGCCCAAACAAGAAAATGAAGTTTGGAGGGTTGAATAAAGCGGGTCAATTCAAAATCATCATTTATTTCTAATCCTTTTTCTGATAATCTGTAGCTACGCTTCCAGAATTTTACAGCCGCGTTTTTATTGTAGGCATCATCAATTTCCAAACTAAATTTTCTTTCCTTTTCACTAAAGACAACTTGCGTGGCTTTATACTCGGATCCAAAATGCTGTGGCTGACCATTTATCTGTGGCAGATTATGATAATCGCTTTGCATGGTCCTGATGGTATATCGTTCACTGCTAAAAGTTTGGCGGGCGTATGTACCCACACCTGCATCAATAAAAAACGGAACTGTATCTACATAAAACGAAAAACTACCTACATCATTATGATTGTGGCTTTCGTTATTGTAACCACCTTTGGCAGCAAAGAAGTAAGTTTTGTTTCGCATATAACAAAACTCGGTTTGGGGATACCATGTAAACAGGACTGTTGGCAATGCAGGTTTTACATTAATGATTTCTTTATAATACAGCAGGCTTTGTAAAGCACGAAACATATCCCTGCCAACAGAAATGGATAGGTCGTCTTTATTTATTTTGACAAGATAGGCTGCAAAGGATTCCATTTCTTTGCTGCCTACTGCCTTCCCAAACCTAAAGATCAAAGGTGCATCGCCACCACCTTTTGCTGATGCATCGGCAAAGTTTACTACCCAATTGTTTCCTACATAACTTCGTGAAATGTACTCACCCATTTTTCTTATTAAGGGTTCTTTAAAAATTGAAATTCTCCCATTTGTTGCATCCGAAAGAATTTGCAAATAATCGTAAAGCTTGCCTGCTGCATGACCCCAATAAGTAGGCCCTTCCTCACAGGCGCCATCTTCTTTATTGTAGTTAATAAACTTATCTACCGAAAGCATGGTTTTGTAAACTGCTTTTGCCAGTTTGTTTGGGTCTTTTTCCATCAACAAAAAAGCTTGCAACACATTGCTATTGCACCAGGGATTCCAGTTGTTCACCATCCTATTGGCGTTTTCACCAAAAGCCATCCACCAAAAATGATCCTGGGTTAAGTAAGGCTCCAGAATGCGACGGTTAATTTCGAACTTAATTCTTTGTGAAATCAAGGGTTCCCGTTTGTCAAATTCCTGATGCAGGAAATAATAAATCCAGGAAAAAGTGGCACCCACATCACCCGCCACTAATTCAATTATTTGCTGGTTGTGGTCAGGAAATTTTTTATTATTTAACTGAATACTCAAATGGGCCGAAGCTGCCCAGGAGGTCATTTCACAAACAGTAAATAAGCCATTTATCAACTGGTCTATAAATCGGCCTTTGCCTTCGGCCATTTCGGCCAAAAACAGACTGGTAATGGCATTGATGTTTTTGTTGTAAGGCGCTTCCATTATTGTTCGGGAACCAGACCTTGAGTACTCCATATAATCCGTGGCTTTTACTATTTGCCATTGGTAATTGAGCTGAACATTTCCCTGTTCAATAATTTGCATTTTACCAGAACCTAAAAAATCATCCCAGCCTTTTCTATCATTGAAGGAAGGATAAGGCACCCATTTTTCGGCAGGCAATAAAACCGATGTTACAAATTTTTCATTCCCTTGTTTCTGCAAAAGATTTCGGGGTGCTATTGTATTTGCTTCTGCGGAAATAACTGTTAGGCTTAAAATAAACAAGAGACATAGACGGCTAAAATGTTTCATATTCTAATTTTTAGTTCTATTAGAATTGAGGACGCTCACAAACTTTCTTTTTTTTTTGCAGCCATCCCAATTTGAACAAACAATTCCATCCAATTTCGACTGCTCTGAATAATAAGCTAACCGAAAATTAGATTTTTTTCTCCTTTGCTTATTGAGTGCAGTTTTGAAACAACAAGTCTGATTCTATTTCTGGCCTACTTTTTACCAATCCTATATAACCGGCCTCCATCGCATACGGCATACAAAGCACCATCAGCGCCTTGTTGCACATCTCTGAAACGTTGTTTTTCATTGGTAAGTAATCTTTCTTCGCCCACCACTTTGTTGTTCCTGATGCGGAGCCGGGCTATATGCATACCACTTAAACACCCTACAAACAAATCATTCTTCCATTCAGGAATGGCATTGCCACTATAAAAAGTCATCCCGCTAGGTGAAACCACAGGATCCCAGTAATACACCGGCTGCTCCAGTCCGTCCTGCTGTGTAAGTCCATTATTTATTTTGTTGCCGGAGTATTCTATCCCATAAGTGATGGTCGGCCATCCGTAGTTTTTTCCTACTACTATTCTGTTTACCTCATCGCCACCTCTGGGACCAAACTCGTTGTTCCACAAATCGCCTGTTTCAGGGTGCAGTGCAAGACCTTGCACATTTCTATGCCCATAACTATAGTTTTCCGCCATGGCACCAGCCTGATTGATAAATGGATTACCAGTTACAGGTTTCCCTTCTTTGGTAATATATACAATTTTTCCCAGCCCTGTACTTATGTCTTGTGCTTTAGGTCTTGTTTTTAAATCAGATCGTTCGCCGGTACTCACAAAAAGATTGCCCTTTTTGTCAAACAAAATTCTACCACCATAATGCAAGGTTCCATTGAACGCTGGTGTAGCCCGATAAATAACTATTGGATTTTCCATAGTCGATTCATCGGCCGACAACCGTCCTTTGGCTACGGAAGTTACATTTCCACCTTCTATTGATTCAGAAATACACCAATAAACCATTCTGTTGTTGGTAAAATCCGGATCAATCGTTACTCCCAATAAGCCTCCCTGACCACCGTCATTCACTTTGGGCAAACCACCAATTTCAGCAGATAATTCTCCATTGCTTTTTGCAATACGCATCGTACCCTTTTTTTGAGTGATGAGTAATCTCCCGTCAGGTAGTGCGGTTATTCCCCAGGGAGATGTCAATCCTTCAGACAAGACTTTAATATCCAACTCTGCCTGAGTTTTCATGCCCGCAGTGCGGGTTTGTCCGGCAAAGGCAGGCTTGTAGTCTGTATTAGCCTGCTTAGTTTCCACTGGAGGGTCGGTGGGCGTACTTTCGGTTTTTGAAGTATCGGAAGCTACTCCTGCATGGCCTTGAGATCGGCAACTAAACAGGGAGGCTGAAATAGCGAATAAAAAAATAGTTTCTTTTAGATACATATAGCTAGAGTGTTTTGAAATTAATTTAGCTTATAAAAATACCAAAAAGAGTCAAGTTCTAATCAATCTAAAGAAATAAAAAAGAAAACCTGGAGATCAATGAGTATAAAACACGAATTTTGCCGAAATTTTTAATCCAGTGCGTTTTGTACCTATTTCCAAAATATTTCAACGCTAAATCAGTCATTCAAATTGAGTCAAAAAAGTTTATACGCCATTTTAATAGCATTCTTATTGCCCTTGACCTGCTATTTTATTTTAAGGTATTTAAGCAATGAAGCACTGGCAATGCCAGGGCATTATATGCCAGATGAAATTAATTCCCGAATTGTGGATGGGAAACAAGTAACGGATACGGTTTGGCACCAGGTTGCGGATTTTTCCTTGCTCAACCAGTCTGGAGACACCGTAAAGCTGAATGATTACCAGGGTAAAATTATCATTATGGATTTCTTTTTTACGCATTGTCCCACCATCTGTCCCACACTTACAAAGAACATGAAACGGGTAGAAGAAGCCATTACAAATGCACAAAGAGTAGGAGACAAAACCAACCATAATGTACAATTTTTATCTTTTTCGGTCGATCCCGAGCGGGATTCTGTGGCAGCCTTAAAAAAATGGGCAGACCGTTTTCAGGTGGATCCGGATCAATGGGATTTGCTTACCGGGGATAAAAAAACGATTTATGACCTAGCATTAAAAGAACTAAAGCTTGGTTTGGTAGACGGAAACGGCTTGGACTCTTCCTTTATACATACCGATCATTTTGTGCTGATTGATGGAAAAAGGAATATCCGTGGTTACTATCATGGATTGGATGAAAAGGATTTAAAACTAATTGCCCGAGATGCCGTTTTACTAACCTTGGAAAGAGACAAATCCAAAAAAAGCAAATTGCCGATTAAGGGTCTGGCTATTGGATCGTTGATTGCTTCTATTGCTGTTGGTCTATTTTTAATATTATCAAAAAAGAAAAAAAATGTTGAGCCCCACTTGGAAGAGAAATGATAAAAAAGCCAAAAGATTAATTATTGTATTTTCTATCATTCTTTTTTTGATAATTGGCACACTGGGTAGGGTACAACTAAAAGTGAATCCCGGATTTGACATCCATATTTTTGCCATGTTGAATGCAGTAATAAACTCGATGGTCGCCTTGTTGCTTATTTGTGCGCTTATTGTAGTGAAGAGAGGCAATCACCTTTTACATAAAAAATTAATGCTTAGTGCTATTGTTTTATCTGTTCTTTTTTTGATAAGCTATGTACTGCATCATCTGCTGGCTGGCGATACCAAATTTGGAGGAGAGGGCACTATTCGATATCTCTATTATTTTATTTTAGCCACCCATATTCCTTTGGCCGGAATAATTCTGCCTTTCATTTTGTTTACAGCATACCGTGGACTGGTTGGCGACTACGATAAGCATAAAAAATTGGCCAGAATCACCTGGCCGCTTTGGTTGTATGTGGCACTTACAGGCCCAGCCATTTATTTGCTGATTCGTCCTTATTATTAAGGTTCTTTTTTCCACGTTGAGAAAAATTCTAAAAATCTTTTTGACTGTTCCGCAGGCGATAAGATGCATAAAAAACTTTCCACATTCAGCTTGCTTTTTCAATTAGCTGTTATCTTCGTTTTTCAAAATAATCAATAGTATGAACGTATTTGAAGTAAGAGGAGGCAAGCGGCTAAAGGGAGAAATAATTCCGCAGGGAGCAAAGAACGAAGCATTGCAAATCATCAGTGCCGTGCTACTGACTCCTGAGGAAATTACAATTCGCAATATTCCTGACATATTGGACGTAAACCTGTTGATTGAGCTTTTGTCCGAAATGAATGTAAAAGTGAACCGGCTGGACAGAAGTACATGTATCTTTAAAGCCGATGAGGTAAATATTGACTATTTGCATAGTGAAGACTTTAAAAAGAAAAGTGGAAGATTAAGAGGTAGTGTAATGCTGGCGGGAGCCATGCTGGCCAGGTATAGAAAAGCATTTATTCCCAAACCAGGCGGCGATAAGATTGGACGCAGAAGACTGGACACCCACGTCATCGGGTTTCAAAAATTAGGTACTCATCTGGACTACAATCAGGAGGATGGTTTTTTCCATTTGACGGCCGACCAACTAATGGGCACTAATATGCTGTTGGACGAACCTTCGGTAACCGGTACGGCCAATATTGTTATGGCCGCTTCTATGGCTACGGGTACAACCACTATTTATAATGCAGCCTGTGAACCTTATCTGCAACAACTTTGTAAAATGCTGAACCGGATGGGGGCAAAAATTAGAGGTATTGGTAGCAACCTGCTCACGATTGAAGGGGTTGAATATCTTGGCGGCACCGAACATACTATGCTCCCTGATATGATTGAAATTGGGTCGTTTATTGGTTTAGCCGCCATGACCCAAAGTGATATCACCATCAAAAACGCCTGTATTCAAGAGCTGGGCATTATTCCGGATAAGTTCAGACAACTGGGCATTCAGATGGAATTTGTGGGAGACGACATACATATCCCTACTCAGGAAAGCTATACCATACAACGATACTTTGATGGAGGAGTGCTGACCATTTACGATCATCCCTGGCCCGGATTTACACCTGACTTATTAAGCATTGTGCTGGTGACCGCTATTCAGGCAAATGGCAGCGTACTGATTCATCAAAAAATGTTTGAAAGTCGCTTGTTCTTTGTGGACAAACTCATTGAGATGGGCGCCCAGGTGATTCTTTGCGATCCTCACAGGGCTGTTGTGATTGGTTTGGAAAGAGAACAAAGACTTAGAGGCATTACCATGAGTAGTCCAGATATTAGAGCAGGTGTGGCACTTTTGATTGCTGCTTTATCAGCCGAAGGCAAGAGCATTATTCAAAATATAGAACAGATAGATCGGGGATATCAGCAAATTGATACCAGATTGCAGGCATTGGGAGCAGATATAAAAAGAACAACCATGTAGATCCAATTCTGTTAAAGCTTTTAAGCCTTTATCTGGCGGAAATTGAAGGGGAGTTCATTCATTCAGGTTTCAAAATTTTTTACTCCGGCCACAATTTCCTTAATTTGTGTATGGTATCCCCCAATAAAAAAATCATTATAATTACTGCTCCATCAGGTGCAGGCAAAACATCCATCACCCGATATTTATTAGATAAATTTCCTCAACTTTCTTTTTCTATTTCAGCCGCCACCCGTTCGCCTAGAGCCAATGAAAAAGAAGGAAAAGACTATTATTTCATGTCTGTAGAAGACTTTCAGAAAAAAATTCAAAAAAGTGATTTTATAGAATGGGAAATGGTATATGAAGGAAAATACTATGGCACACTGAAAAAAGAATTAGAGCGGTTATGGAAAGAAAACAAATACCCTCTTTTGGATATTGATGTAAAGGGTGCCATTCATGTACAACAACATTTTCCCAAAACTTCTTTGTCCCTTTTTATTGAACCCCCATCTGTGCGAGAGTTGGCCCGAAGACTGGCTAGCAGAGGAACAGAAACCGAAGAGTCCTTACAAACAAGAGTGAACAAGGCAGAGTATGAAATGTCCTTCAGTCACCATTTCAATCATATAGTAGTGAACGATGACCTTCAGGAAGCTTGTGATGAAACTGAAAAACTAATCCGGGATTTTTTGAAGTAGGGTAGGCTTTTGAACAAAAAAATGATGCCACTAACCTGAGCCCACTATTTTTGTTTTTGATAATTTTCTACCTAAAAGCTTATCGATTTTTTTGGCGGCGAAAAACTGGTGATATCCCATGAAATCAGCACGATGATGCTAGTTTCAATATTTTGGATTAAATGTGGCAAGGAAGATGCCCGATGTTTTTTATTGACCCCATAAAAATATAAAGCCGCCCGACCTTAGATGATTTCTTTTGACAACTATGCTGCAATTGATTATTTTAGAAATGAATTATAATTTTTCGGGTTTTATCGGTTTTCAATCTGACCTCTTCTTTTTTAAAATAGATTATCTTTAGGTTATGGACGCAACACTTATATCCTGGTCGGTTTCGCTATTGTTAATGATGTTTTTTGCCGGAATGGAAATGGCCTTTTTTAGTGCCAGCCGGTTGAATATTGAATTAAGACGCAATCAGGAAACCATTAAGGGCAGAAGGCTTGGAAAATTTATTGATAATCCTGCCATATTCCTCGGCACCACGCTGATGGGATATATTATTTCTCTGATCATCTTTGTTTTGCTGACCAATGAAGTGGCTGTACCGGTTTGGAAAAGCCTGGCCATTGAGTCAGACGGAGTGAAGCTTTTTTTGCAAATATTGTTCAACGTAATGGTCGTATTGTTGTTTGGTGAGTTTTTCCCAAGAGCTTTATTCAGGGCTAAAAGCAATACGCTGCTTAGTGTGCTCTCGTTTTTAATCAACATTTTCTACGAGCTCTTTTCGACATTTGTTACCGGCATGTTTTATTTGTCCAACTGGATTTTAAAATATGTTTTCAATGTTCGGCTGGATAAAAATAAATCACCGCTTAGTAAAAACGAACTCCGTTTTGTTTTCTCCGATGGATTATTGGATGATGCGAACGTGGATACCAGCACACAATTGTTGGAAAATGCACAGGAATTGCCCAATATCAAAATAAGACAATCGATGGTGCCCAGAAAGGAAGTGGTAGGAATGGACATCGGGTCGTCTGTGGAAGACCTGGCACAAAAGTTTGTTGAAACCAAACGCACCCGAATCATTATATATGAAGACTCTATTGATAATATCCTGGGTTATGTGCATCAATTGGATTTGTTCAAAAGACCGGTGGACATTAAGAGTATCCTGATCGAAATTATCGCTGTTCCTCAAAGTATGAATGTGGTGGATCTTATTTATAAATTCAATTCTGAAGCAAAAAGCATTGCCTGGGTAGTGGATGAGTTTGGTGGCACTGCCGGCATCATCACCATGGAAGATGTATTGGAAGAGCTATTTGGTGAAATAAGAGATGAGTACGACACGGAAAGATTTGTAGAAAAACAAATTGCCGAAAACGAATATATTTTCTCCGGGAGATTAGAATTGGATTATCTGGTAAAGAAATATAATCTGGTATTTGATGGTTATAACTCTGAAACCTTGTCCGGATATATCATCAATCACCACGAAACGATACCTGTACAAAAGGATCGAATCATCATCCACGATTACGAATTCGATGTGCTGGATGTAACCCACACACGGATAGAAATGGTGAAGCTAAAGAAGCTAAAATAACATATCCATTTTTTCTAGTCGGGCATTTTTCTGCCTATCCTCAAATCTGCAATCACAAATCAGAAATTTAACCCCATCTTTGCGTACTTATTTTTTTACACATGGCTTTAATGGATTTTTTGAACAAGCGGAACAAGAACAGTGAAGATGAAATGTCTTTTATTGATCATTTGGAGGTATTACGCTGGCACCTGATACGATCAGTAATAGCAGTTGTGGTAGGGGCCATTGTTGTGTTTATCTTCACTGATTTTTTTGTGGATGATATTGTATTTGGCCCAACCAAAAGTGACTTTGTTTCAGCAGAATGGATGTGTAAACTAGGACACATGTTTGGTGCGGGAGACTCTCTTTGTTTTAAGGATGTGAAAACAGAGTTCATTGAAACCACCATGACCGGCCAGTTTATTGCCAACTTCACAGTTGCTTTTATAGGTGGGTTTGTCATTGCCTTTCCATATATTTTTTGGGAAATATGGCGTTTTGTAAAACCCGCATTATCAAAAAAAGAAGGCAGTCATGCAACGGGTATTATCTTTTGGGTTTCGCTTTTGTTTTTTATTGGCGTTGCGTTTGGATATTTTATCCTGATGCCGCTGATGGTGCAATTTTATTTTAACTACACCCTTAGTTCAAAAATAAAAATTATGCCCACTTTTTCCGACTACTTGGAAAACCTCACCTATACTACAGTAGGAGTAGGGTTGCTTTTTCAGCTACCCCTATTAATTCTATTGTTGGCCAGAGCTGGCATCGTTACTTCTGCTATATTAAGAAAATTCAGGCGTCATGCATTTGTTGTAATTTTGATTGCAGCGGCTATCATCACACCTACTACGGACCCCTTCAGTCTGGCTGTGGTGGCAGCACCATTATACTTACTTTTTGAAATCAGTATTGGACTGGCAGCAAGAGGTGAGCGGAAAAATCTGGAACAAAACCCAGAAGAATGGAGTTAAAAGATTACAGTTATGGAAACAACATTTGACCTAAACAAACCCATTGCCATTGGTTGCGACCATGCAGGGTTTGAAATGAAAGAGTTAGTGATTTCCTTTATCGAAGGTAAGGGACTTTCGTTCAAAGACTATGGCACACATGATGCCGATTCGGTAGATTATCCTGACTTTGCACATCCGGTGGCCAAAGCAGTTGAAACAGGCGAATGTGCCGCAGGCGTTCTGCTTTGTGGTAGTGGAAACGGCGTTTGCATTACTGCCAATAAACACCAGGGCATAAGAGCGGCTTTGTGCTGGGGCGACGAGATTGCCGCACTAGCCCGAAAACACAATGATGCCAATGTCATTTGTATACCCGCCCGTTTTATTTCTGAGGAAGTGGCAGAGGAAATGGTCACTGTGTTTTTGCAAACGGCTTTTGAAGGCGGCAGGCACGAAAATCGGGTGAATAAGATTTCCTGCTGATATAAAATAAATGCTATAAAAAGGGGAATAGATTGTGTTCAATCAAGAACGCAGTTTATCCCCTTTTTCTTTTTGATAAACGGTACTTAAATGTTGACTTAGTTTTTTACATTTACGTTTTTACAATTCAACTCAATTAAATTATGGTAAAAAATTATTTTTTAATAGCAGGCGCCTTGCTATGCATTTCTGCCAATGCCCAAAAAAAATCGAAACCAGAAGCTTTTGCTAAAACCATTACAACTGAAGACCTCAAAAAAAATCTTTCCATTATTGCCAGTGCTGAAATGGGCGGTAGAGATACACCCTCTCCAGGGCTTGAAAAAGCGGCTGACTATATCGAGACACAATTCAAGAAATATGGTGTGGTGCCTGGTAACAAAGGAAACTATCGACAATTCTATACCCTGGAAAAGGATAGCGCTTCCTATATGTCTTTAAACATTGAAGGAATGGAGTTTCGCAGCTGGGAAGATTATGCTCCTTTTATGCAAATGCCTGGAAAAACCGATTTGAGATTCTCTGAATATGTGTTTGTAGGCTATGGCATTGTGGAGCCTTCAAGGGATGATTATAAAAAAGAGGATGTGAGCGGTAAGTTAGTCATCCTCATGGATGGCCAGCCCGAAGGCTTTAAATCTACCCTGCCCCGCCGTCAATCTCCTGCTTTTATTTTTAATAAAATTTCAAACGCAAAAAAGAAAGGAGCTGCAGCTGTTTTGGTGGTTACAGAAAAGTTGCCTTCCCAGCAAAATATGGGAAATGCTTACCGACCCAAACCGACCGCAGCAATAAAAGAAACAGCAGATGCCATTCCGGTTTTTTTCATCAATAACAATATTGTTTCTCAAAGTGGACAGTCCATTGATGACCTCAAGCAAAGTATTGGAAAAGATGTGGTAGATCCAATTATTCAAAATTATACTACCTCCATTGGATACTCATCGGGCAAAAAAACAACTGAAGTAAGTAATGTAATTGGTCTGGTGGAAGGCACTGATAAGAAGGATGAGTACGTTTTTGTTACAGCTCATTATGATCATGTGGGCACAGATGCCAAAGGAAATATTTATTATGGTGCCGATGATGACGGGTCGGGTACTGTAGGTGTTATGGAAATGGCAGAAGCTTTTGCCAAAGCCAAAAAAGAAGGAAAAGGACCACGCAGAACTGTAGTGTTTATGCTGGTAAGTGGTGAAGAGAAAGGACTTTGGGGATCTGAGTATTACTCCGAAAACCCAATATTCCCATTGGAAAAAACCACCGTTGACCTAAACATTGACATGATTGGCCGTGTGGATACAGAAAGAATGAGTGCCGACACCTTAAACTATGTGTATGTAATTGGTCATAACAAACTTAGTACCGATCTGCAACCCATTAGCGAAGGTGCCAATAACAAATACACCAAACTGGTGCTTGATTATAAGTTCGACGATCCAAATGATCCAAACAGGATTTACTACCGCAGCGATCATTACAATTTTGCTAGAAAAGGTGTTCCCGTATTGTTTTTCTACGATGGAATGCTAAAGGCCGATTACCACAAACCTACAGATACTGTTGACAAAATTAATTTCCCTTTGTTGCAAAAAAGAACACAAATGATTTTTAATACAGCCTGGGAAATGACCAACAGAAACGATATGCTAAAAAGAGATTTGAAACTTGATGCTCAATAGTTCAAATTTGTTTTTATAAAAAAGAGTCGCACTGGCGGCTCTTTTTTGTTTTGGGTAAACATTAAAAAGTAGATTAAATTTACTTTTGAAATTTATTCTTTCAGCAAAAACATCCGCTTTTTACAATGGGCTTTTTCTCCATATTCAAAAAGCAAAAACCTTCGAAAGAAGATAGCACACCAAAGGAAATTCTTCAATCTTTTTTTGAAGAAATTCCAGGCAAGTATCATAGCCACCAACACTTTCAGGAAGCTGCCCATTTTTTTGCAGCTAATCTATTTGAACAAACGCTTTTTTCTTTAATTGATTTAGGCACGGAGCCCAATCAATATTTTTCGGAGGATTATTGGAATAGTTTATCGCTGGTTGCCTCCTCACTGGGGCTTCCACAAAAATCAGAGTTTTGCTTACTACAAAAGGAAAGAACAAAACAAGCCATCGGACTAAAAATTGCAAAAGGCACGACGCTTGAAAAAGTAGCCAACGGCCAATACAAAAAACATATTTCAACCTTTGTTTGGGATCAGTGGGCCAATAGCCGTAGGCAGAAGGATGGGCTCAATGCTTTTATCAATAAAAATGGATTTCACCAAAAACAACATGGCCGCGATGGTACAATTTATTATGTAGAAAAAGGAAGGGTTTTGGAAATTTATTGTGAAATGTCGGGTGTACCACAATACGATTTGCTTTTAGTTTTTGAGAAACTCAATCATTGGTCTATTCCTAAAAACGAACCCATTTCATCAGAAAAAAAATCAGACATTAAAAAGAAACTTGAACAATGGTTACAAAACAATCAAACCAAAGCTGAACTGAGATAAACAAAACCTCAATAACTCAAACCAATATTTTATGACTCCATTTTCCAGCAATAGGATTGAAGAAATAGACAGTATAAAAAAGAAAAGGAATACAATTGTTTGGATTAGTATAGGGTTTTTTGTTTTTTCTCTCACGCAAAAATGTTATTGCACCACAAATAATTGCAGCGACTCCATCATGGTATTTTTATTAGGATGGTTTGCTGTGTTTTCAGGAGGAGCAGGCATTGCCTGGCTGGCCAATCCATTCCTAATCCTTTCCTGGATGGCCACAAAAAGAAACTCAAAACATGCTTTATGGTTTTGCTTACTGGCTTTATGCTTCAGTCTTTCTTTTCTTCTATTCGATACAATAACCGACAGCGAATCGGGGCATCAAAACCAAATCATCAATTACAAAATGGGATACTGGTTTTGGGTGGCTAGTGCAGCAATTCTGGTTACCGGCAATATATTCCTTCGATTAAAAACCCATCAGACTAAGAACAATTTATAAATACGCCTCCTATTTGGCCTTATACTTTTTTATTTGTCGCTTGCTCATTTCTTTGGTTATGGTTTCCAAATTGGAGGCAGACACTTGCTTACTATTATTGTCCAATATCACAACAGTTCCTCCCGCCGTTAAGAACTTTGGCGTAATAAAAGAATACAAACTTTTTTGTGTGGAGAGGGTTTGTGTCTTTGGGCTATTAAAGTTCGTAGAGCTTAGATAATAGATATAAACACCCACTCCATACCTTCCATTGGAAATAGTATTGTTGGCCAATGTATCATTGGGGAAAACCTCATCGCCTGTTTTTACTTTAAAAGAACCTTTTTTAAACCCCACATACCGAGCAAGTGAGCCATCCTCATGCTCTATGATCAGGGAGTTTTTGTTGGTAGTAAATTCGGCCTTCCCATCATCAGTATACTTATCCTCAATATTCACCACTGTACCTTTTCTAATGGCCGTTACGGGCTCCTCCTCAGTGGTAGAAAAAAAATAACTTTTCCAGTCATCGGGTTTGGTGGCGCCAAAATATTTTTCGTTTGCGAAACCCGATTCTCCTACTATACAATTAACACCAGGGGAATAGGGTAGCACATAACAAAAATCCTTATCCACCCTGGGTTTATACTTCCCTCTTATAAAACTATAGGAATATCCATACCCAATGCCCTGTGTCTTATTTTCAGGAGTAAGCGTCAATACTTTCCCTTTATAGCCCACAATGGTGTATTCCTTGTCAAGAGGTTGGCGAGTATTGCTAAGGTTATTAAAATCTATTACCACCGTGTAAGAGCCTGGGGAAGTTTTTTCAAAATTGATGTCCACAGAATTATCATCCATTCGCAGTGCGGATAATTCAAGTTCTCTTAGCTGAGCAAATAGTAGGTTGCTACTAAAAATCAAAAAAAGAAAGATTTTCATTTGTTTGGTTGTTATTGATTGTAGGTTGAATAGTCTAAAAAACATTCTTCATAAAAGAGATAAGTAATAAAAGTAAAATTGTTAGTATTATTTTATGTAATCATCAAAAAACATAAGTCAGCTTCATTGCGTCGCACATTTCAACTGTAGAATATAAGGCAGCCCACATATTCATCGATGCCTCTCAATAAAATCATTTTAGAAAAGGGTTGTGAAATTATTAAATTTCTCAACCCTTTAAAAATAACTCTTTCATAAACCAGAGCAATCTACCAACCCAATATCCAGGCAAACATCAAAGGAGCTACAATAGTAGCATCGCTTTCTACAATATACTTTGGTGTATGAATATCTAATTTGCCCCAGGTAATTTTTTCATTGGGAACGGCACCGCTATAGGAGCCATAGGAAGTAGTGCTGTCGCTAATCTGGCAGAAATAGCTCCAGAACGGCACATCATGCCATTCCAAATCCTGATACATCATAGGTACTACACAGATAGGAAAATCGCCGGCAATACCACCCCCTATCTGGAAAAATCCAACACCCTTTCCGGATGAATTATTTCTGTACCATTCCGTAAGCCAAACCATATACTCAATACCACTTTTCACCGTGCTGGCCTGCAGTTCGCCTTTTACCACATAGCTGGCAAAAATGTTTCCGGTGGTGCTATCCTCCCAACCCGGACAAACTATGGGCAGATTTTTTTCGGCAGCAGCCACTATCCAGCTATCCTTTGGATCAATTTCGTAGTACTGTTCCAACTCTCCACTTAATACCGTTTTATACAAAAACTCATGCGGAAAATATCTTTCGCCATTGGCTTCTGCATCTTTCCATTGTTTCACTAAATGTTTTTGAAGCCGGCGAAATGCCTCCTCCTCTGGAATACAGGTATCCGTTACACGATTGTAATGGTTCTCTAATAAATCCCATTCCTCCTGCGGAGTCAGGTCTCTATAATTGGGTACCCGTTTGTAATGACTATGTGCCACCAAGTTCATTACATCTTCTTCCAGATTGGCACCGGTACAACTAATAATTTGAATTTTGTCCTGGCGAATCATTTCGGCCAGCGAAATGCCAAGCTCGGCAGTACTCATTGCTCCGGCAAGAGTTACCATCATCTTTCCTCCTTCTAAGAGGTGGGTTTCATACCCTTTGGCAGCGTCCATCAGTGCAGCAGCGTTGAAGTGCCTGTAATGGTGCTGAATAAATTGCGATACGGGTCCTTTGTTCATAATAAAATTTATTTATTCGCCTTCAGATCCGCTACCAAAGCGGAGACATTGCGGAACGCAAAAATATCTATTTTTGATATAGGTTGTGGTTCTGGTGCAGGATAACATCATGTACTGTTCTTCCTCCTATTACTATCCCTGATTTTCATAAAATATTAGTAGAAAAAATGAATTTTCTTGCTCATGCATATCTTTCTTTTGATAACAAAGACATTTTGTTGGGCAACATGATTAGCGATTTTGTAAAAGGTAAAAAACAATTTGAATTTCCACCTGTAGTTCAAAAAGGAATTTTATTGCACCGCGACATTGATGCTTTTACCGATGCACACGAAGCCACAAAAACAGCAAAGGAAGTTTTTAGAAAAGAGTACCGATTGTATAGTGGCGCCTTCATGGACGTGGTGTATGATTATTTTCTTGCCAATGATCCCGGGGAGTTTACAGAGGCATCGCTATTTCAATTTTCCCAAAGAACATACACTCATTTGAATAAAAATATTGATTGGATGCCTGAACAGTTTGGTCAAATGTTTCATTACATGCAATTGCAAAACTGGTTGTTTGGTTACCGAACTAAAGAAGGCATACATAAAAGTTTTGGAGGCTTAGTGCGGCGTGCAGCCTACATACAGGATAGCCAACCTGCCATTGAAATTTTTGAAACCCATATTGATTTTTTACAAAAATGTTATAATCAATTTTGGGCTGAAGCTAAACCACATATTTTAAACCGATACCAGGAATTGATGTCATAGAAAATGAAATACCTGATCTGTCTGTTTTAATCCTATTTTCACTCTCTATAATATTTTAATTGAATGAACTATATCAACCCTGTGACAATTGTATTGGCCTTTACTGTTTTTTTTTCTTCCTGTAAGGAAATTAAGAAACAGGAAACAAATTCGCAATCGACCGATTCGGTAAAAAAGCCCACTCTGCCACCCCAACAAGATACATCCACTGGCAGGCAGGAATCCAGTATATATGCAGAAATAGATATTTCGCCAATGGATATGAGTTACTATCCCCCAAAATATCCTCAGCAAAAAATGGCTGGACAGGTTACCACTCCTCCTGTAATGAGAGTCATTTACAGCCGACCTCATCTTCAGGGTAGAAAACTTTTTGAAGGGGTAATAAAGTATGGAGAACTATGGCGATTAGGGGCAAACGAAGCCACAGAACTCGATATCTTTCAGCCTGTATCTATTGGAGGAAAAACGATAAAACCAGGCCGGTATACTTTATATGCGATTCCAAAGGCTGGATATTGGACCATTGTTATCAACAGCGATTTGGATATGTGGGGACTGAAACAGGATCCTGCTATGGATTTAGTAAAGGCTCAGATCCCGGTATCTTATTACAACCCCAGAATGGAGTATTTCACCATGGTCTTTCAAAAATCTGAAACGGGAGCCAATCTGATCATCGCCTGGGATGATGTGGTAGCAAGCCTTCCAGTAAACTTTTGATGGAGAAAAAATAAAAAAGGGAAGAGATAAGAATACCCCCTCCGTTGTTTTACATGAGAAGAAATTTATGATGATGTGTTATTTATCTCCACGATCGTACTGATTAACAACTTCAGTCTCTCCGGCATCATTGGCATTGATATGAGTGTAATGTTCATTATCTAATAAAACTATTCGATAATTCACTCCTTTGTCATTTGACACTTCGGTTACACCCCAAATATCCATTCCGGAAAATTCTTTTTTCACACTGTATAATACATTCGCGGGCAAAAAAGTTTCTTTATAATAGCGAATGGTTTGTACCAGTTTTCCTTTGCTATCAAAAATGGCTCGAGTAGAAATATCCGCTTTTGTAAAGCTGGCCTGATAAAAATTTTCTGTATTGCTCCAAATTACATTTTCTGCATTTTTGAACAATAGTTTAAAGGTCTTGATTACTTTTTCGTTTGCAGGATCTACATTGGAAGCAGAGGCATTGAAGGCTACGGAAAGTAGTAAGGCGGCAGAGATAATTAATGTTTTCATTGTAAAAGTTTTTAGAGTTAAATTTTATTTTTTGTTTGTTTGTAATTGTTACACAAACATACATCGAGGCTACCCGTTGAGCCAATCCCAAACTGGCGAACCATATTGAAATTGTCGGTGAACAACAGATTTTTTACCGTGAAAAGAACAGTCGGATGCAACCAATTTCATTGACCGGTAATTTTTGTTTTTGTTCAAGACCCTTGTATGTGAATTCTTCATTTTTATTTTGATATTTTTTTCTATCAACAGTTTAAAAATACTTGTAACCCAATGCTTTCCACAACTAAATTGTGTTCAGCGGAAAAAATTTATTAACTATTGATTTCGTTAAAAAAACACAAACCAAACCCCTGCTTTACGAGTGGTTATATCCCCATATAAACGGTTTTCCCAGGCTTTATAAACCAATGTTAAATACATTGGATTTTTGGGCGAACGGTTATCAATTTTTTTTGCTATTTAATGTTATTTGAAAAACCACTCTATTATAATTCGCTGGAGAAAGAATATTGTTACAAAGCACTTAGCAAAGATTTACAAAACTTATGTTAATGCTATACCAGCCATATCCGTATGCTTAAGTAAAATCTTGTTACATTGCATATTTGTCTGTGTCGCTTCTACTACAAACACTTTTAATTTATTTTTTACAATGAACCGTGATACAATAGTTATACATGCCGGCGTTAGCCCCGATCCATCCACCGGAGCAATCATGACTCCAATTTTTCAATCGTCCACTTTTGTGCAATCTGGTCCCGGAGAACATCAGGGATACGATTATTCAAGAGCAGGCAATCCAACTCGTACAGCTTTGGAAAATGCATTGGCTGCATTGGAAAACGCTAAACACGGCTTGGCATTTAGTAGTGGGGTTGCTGCCACCGATGCGGTAGTTCGGTTGCTAAAACCAGGAGATGAAGTCATCGCTTCCAATGATATGTATGGTGGCACTTACCGCTTGTTTTCAAAACTATGGGAGGTCGTGGGCATACATTTTATCTATACTGACACCACCGATGTAAACAACATCAGTCTGGCTATTACAGAAAAAACAAAAATGGTTTGGATAGAAACGCCGACCAATCCACTGATGAACATTACGGATATTGCAGCAACAGCCGCAATTACAAAAAATCATAGTGTCTTACTAGTGGTGGACAATACTTTTGCTTCACCCTATTTGCAAAACCCCTTGGCGTTGGGTGCAGACATTGTAATGCATTCCGCTACCAAATATTTAGGTGGTCACAGCGATGTGATCATGGGTGCACTAATGTTAAATAGCGATGCGCTTTGGGAAAAACTATACTTTATCCAAAAAAGCAGCGGTGCTGTTCCCGGACCATTCGATTGTTTTCTGGTTTTGAGAGGAATAAAAACTTTACACGTACGCATTCAAAGGCATTGCGAAAACGGTAGAATTATTGCCCCTTTTTTAGCTTCGCATCCAAAGGTTAAAAAAGTATATTGGTGTGGATTTGAAGACAACCCCGGTTATGAAATTGCTAAAAAACAAATGACTGACTTTGGCGGAATGATGAGTTTTGAACTAAAAGATGAATCCATGGAGGCGGCTACAAAAGTTTTAAAAAGCACACAACTTATTGCACTTGCAGAAAGTTTGGGTGGTGTGGAATCGCTCATCAATCATCCGGCAACCATGACACACGCCTCTGTGCCAAGGGAAGAACGACTTAAAAATGGATTAAGCGATTCATTAATCAGATTAAGTATTGGCATTGAAGATGTATCGGATTTAATAGACGATCTGAAACAGGCAATAGGATAGAAGCGAAAAAGGGTCATGCCCGGTGTAAAAGTTTAACTCTTCAGTGAACTAGGCTTTGTTTTAAAACGACCCTTTCTTTCCAATTTCTATTGAAAAAAACGGACAGTTTTTCTTTTACCTTTCTTGAGTATTTTATAATTGTTTATTACCCAGAAGGAATACCAATTATATTTTTCATTCCACTTATGTGAGTTTTAAGAATGAAATTTTTCATGTACGTTTGACCTTATAAATTTCAAATGCAGATAAACCAATCCGAAACAAATGATGCTTTAAGAAAATTTATCTTTTCTCTGAACAACAATTATGTTCATTGGGAAAAATTTAAAGATATGCAATGGCCAGACGGTCTTTCACAAAAAGATGTTTGGGAAATGGCCACTAATGAACGCGAACAAGGCTACACAAGGGAATTGCATTTTCACAATATTCAGATGAAATGGTGGCAGAGCAATAGTCTGGAAGCACAACTTCATCAATTGGATATTAGCATAGCCGGAGGTAGAAAAATGCAGGCGCTTACCATCAGTAAGCATGTACACCGACATCGTACTACAGCTTTGCTCGACGAGAGCATCTCCTCGGCACAACTTGCAGGCATCAACGTTTCAAAAAAAGCAGCTAAGGAAATGTTGTTGAAAAAACGACCTCCACAAAATACTGACGAACAAATCTGTGTCAATATCTATCGTACTCTGCAAAATGCCTTAGCTAAAAAAGAGGAGGAAATGAATGAAACGCTTTTTTTGCAGTTACACCAGACATTGACCAAGGACACCATCAAACTAAAGGGTATTGGTCACTATCGCACCAACAACAAAGTGGATATTTCTTCCCTGGATCTGAGTAGTGGATATAAAATCTTGCCAATAGAAAAAGCATCGTCCCTGATGTCCTTTGTCTTTAATTTATATAATAATGATAAAGAACCGTTCTTTATACATCCGTTGGTAAAAGCGGCAATAATTCATTATCTCATTGTATTTATTCGCCCGTTTAAGGATGGCAACGGAAGAATAGCCAGAATTTTAGCCTTTATGTATTTGTTGAAAAAAGATTATTGGGTAGCTGAGTTTTTTTCAATTTCCAATATCATTTCAAAAATCAAATCACAATACCACAAAGCCATTACGATTTCACAAACCGATAATCAAAATATTGGGTACTTTATTCAGTTTTATATACAGTCGATACAAATAGCCTATAAGTCATTGCACGATTTTGTAAAAAGAATTTCGAGGGAATCTTCGGAAACGGTGAAGACAAATATTCCTGGCTATAATGAAAGACAAACCGCCATTCTGAAATGGATAAAAGATGATCCTCAAAAACTAGTTTCCATTAGGGAGGTTCGTTCTGTGTATGGAGTATCGAAAGAAACAGCCAGAACAGATCTGAATGGTTTGGTGGCCAAAGGCTGGATCAGATATTTCAACATAAATAAAAAAGCATACGCCTTTGTAAAGGATGAAGGATTTGATTCACTAATGAAAGAGCATGGATAAAAAACTTATCACCCTCCTGAATGAAAAAGCAGTTCAGTTCGAACAGCCAGGATTTGTACCCAATGATCCTATTTCTATCCCACACAGATTTACGAAAAAACAAGATATTGAAATAGCCGGGCTCTTTGCCGCCACTTTAGCATGGGGTAACAGAAAAAGCATCGTTTCCTCCTGCAACTTTTTGATGATGTTAATGGATAATGCTCCCTTTGATTTTATCATGACATTTGAAGAAGAAGACCTTATTCCTCTGGTGGACTTTGTACATCGAACCTTTAATGCAACCGACTTGTTTCATTTTCTGAACTTTCTCCAATTTCATTATCGATATTTGGGAGAAGAATCGCTGGAAACCGCATTCAGTCGGCATCTTCACCTAGGAGATAAAAATATCGAGTCGGCTTTAATTGGGTTCCATAACGGATTCTTTGATGAAAAGTATTTTGCAGATTATCCCGAACGAACCCGAAAGCATATATCCAGTCCGGCAAAAAAATCAGCTTGTAAAAAACTGAATATGTTCCTACGCTGGATGGTACGAGACAATGAAAAAGGCGTCGATTTTGGTTTGTGGAAAAGCATTCATCCTTCGCAACTTGTTTGTCCTTTAGACATCCATGTGTCCAGAACTGCCCGACATTTGGGTTTGCTTCATCGACCTCAAAATGACTGGCTTGCAGCCACAGAGCTCACAGAAAACCTAAAAATGCTCGACCCCCAAGATCCGGTAAAATATGACTTTGCCCTGTTTGGTATGGGTGTGGAAGAAAAGTAAACCCTTCTGAAATGATGTCTTCTTTCGGAACAAGTTTTAATTTCTTTTAGGAGTCCGTGACGATATTTTCAAAATCAGCAAGAATTCGAGCATTTTGTTGGGCTGGTTGGTTGAAAAATTTCTTGTAAGTTTGAGCCTCTTTTAACTAAAATCAAATAATCTCTAAAAATCATGAACGAATTATCAGACATTGGCGTTGTGGGTCTTGCAGTGATGGGTGAGAATTTAATCTTAAACATTGAAAGCAAGGGTTTTCGTGTTACCGCTTATAACCGTACTGTTGATAAAGTGGAAAACTTTGTGAATGGGCGGGCAAAAGGAAAAAATATTTTGGGCGCACATTCTATTGAGGAATTGACAGCTTCCTTAAAATCACCCAGAAAAGTAATGTTGATGGTAAAAGCAGGAAAGCCTGTTGATGATTTTATTGAGTTGCTGATTCCGCATTTGGATCAGGGAGATATTATCATAGACGGAGGAAACTCCCACTTTCCAGATACAGAACGCAGGGTGAAATATGTAGAAAGCAAAGGACTACGTTATATCGGCACTGGCGTTTCCGGAGGAGAAGAAGGCGCTTTGCTGGGTCCATCCATCATGCCTGGTGGTAGCAAAAATACATGGCCTGAAGTGAAACCCATTTTTCAGGGGATCGCTGCAAAAGTAGCCGATGGTTCTCCATGTTGCGATTGGGTGGGCGATGGCGGTGCCGGCCATTTTGTGAAAATGGTACATAACGGTATTGAGTATGGAGATATGCAGTTGATTTGTGAAGTGTACCAAATCATGAAGGATGTATTGAAAATGAACGCCGATGAAATGCATGAAGTATTTAAAGAATGGAACGAAGGCGAATTGGACAGTTATCTGATTGAAATCACACGTGATATCCTTGCCTACAAAGATGCCGATGGCAGTCCACTCATTGAAAAAATTCTGGATACTGCCGGACAAAAAGGAACCGGGAAATGGACTGGAACTGTAGCATTGGAGTTGGGTATTCCACTCACACTGATTACAGAATCTGTATTTTCCAGATGCTTATCCGCTATTAAAGATGAAAGGGTTGCAGCATCCAAAGTGCTTATGGCAGGGCCGCAGACTTTTTTCAATGGCGACAAAAAAGAATTCCTACAACAACTTCGTGATGCTTTATATTCTGCAAAAGTTATTTCTTATGCACAAGGCTATCAGATGATGAAAGCTGCCGCCAAAGAATTTGGCTGGGAATTAAACTATGGAAATATTGCGTTGATGTGGCGAGGTGGTTGCATTATTCGTTCCCGCTTTTTGAGTAATATCAAAGAAGCTTTTGATAAAAATGCAGACCTGACCAACCTGTTATTGGATCCATATTTTGCAGAAAAAATTCAGGCTTGTCAACAAGGATTAAGAAATGTAACAGCCACTTCTATGATGAATGGTATTCCGGTGCCATGCCTTAGTGCGGCCATCAATTATTACGATGGGTATCGCACAGAGCGCTTACCTGCCAACCTTCTGCAAGCGCAACGTGATTATTTCGGTGCCCATACATACGAAAGACTGGATCAGCCTCGCGGACAGTTCTTCCATACCAACTGGACTGGACGTGGTGGCGATACTGCATCTACCACTTATGATGCGTAGAATGCAAAACCCATTTTTGAAGCCACCTGTTGCCGGGTGGTTTTTTTTATGAACCCCTTTTTACTACAATTCATAAATCAGAAGGATCGTTTTCCAAACATAGGCTTCCTGGTAACGATCTTATTACCCAAATAATACAATCCTCCCTGGCTCTTATGTAGAGTTACTAGAAAAAAAATGACGGCTTCCATTGCCGTCACTTTTAAACTATCGTGATTGTGACTTAATTGCTAAACAAAACAGAGGTCATCGTTAATGATCCAGCCACTGCTTTATCATTGAAAAATGAAATCTGGTCTCTGCTATCTTTTATACCTAGGGTGTATAACAATGGCAGATAGTGTTCGGGGGTGGGTATTGCCAATCTTGCTTCCCTTCCTAAAGATTCATACTGGATCAAAGACTTAAAATCACCGGATGTAATTAGGTTCTTAAAAGTATTATTCATTTGAATGGCCCAGTCGTATCCATAATTAGCATCATTCAATTTATCCCAGGCCACCATTCTTAAATTATGAACCATATTCCCGCTGCCTAAAATAAGCACCCCTTTTTTCCGAAGTGCATATAATTCCCGCCCAAGTTCATAGTGGTACTGAGGAGGTTGTGTATAGTCTATGCTGAGTTGCAAAACTGGAATATTTGCATTCGGATACATATTCTTCGCCACTGCCCAAGCCCCATGATCCAGTCCCCAATCATGATCTAACACCACATTTGCAGCGTGCAGCAGATCGGCGGCTTCCCTTGCCAGATCAGGGTTTCCGGGTGCCGGATATTGCACATCGAAAAGTTCTTGTGGAAATCCTCCAAAGTCATGAATCGTTTTGGGGAAATCCATTGCTGTAATGCGTGTACCTTTCGTAAACCAATGTGCAGAGACAACCAAAACAGCAGTAGGTGTGGGTATTTCTTTGGCTATTGAAGCCCATCTTTGAGAAAATTCATTGTCTTCAATTCCATTCATAGGAGACCCATGACCGATAAATAAAACAGGCATTGGTTTTTCCTGATTTCTTAACCCTTCTGTAAATTTTTTAAAAGATGAAATACTATTCATACCTGCTATTCCTTTGAATTTTGTAAACAGAAACTCTTTTCGATTCCTTCCTATTTTACAAACTCTCCATCTGCCTTAATGCGCACAATTTCGCTTACCATTGCATCTGGAAATTTTGCTCCTATTTCAAAATCTGAACGTTTTACACTGCCTGAAATTTGAAAAGCAACTGTTTCCTTTTTACTCATGGGATTAATTGTTTTTCCCTTATAAATCAGGTTCATCATTACTGGTTTTGTGATACCATGTAATGTAAGATTACCATTTAATTTATAGCCCTTTCCAGCCTTCTTAATCGATGTGCTTTTGAAAGAAAGCTCTGGGAACTTTTCAACATCAAAAAAATCAGCACTCTTTAAATGATTATCTCTTGCTTCCACTCTGGTGTCAATAGAAGCTGTTTTTCCAGAAAGTGTAAATACTGCATCACTAAAATCAGCTTTTGAAGAATTTACTGAAACAGTAAAATCCTTAAAAAACCCTGATATATCATTTATTCCTAAGTGAGATACGGTAAACCCTAATTGTGAATGGGCTGGATCGTTTTTCCATGCACTATTGATGGTAAATGCCGAAAGACTAAAAACGGTAACCGCGATTAATAAATACTTCTTCATTTGACTTTTTTTGTTTTGTATTTTAAAAATGGGAGTAATGGACAAAAATGATGCTATTTTTTAGACGATGTGTTCTAATGGACATTTTTGATGCTGTTTTTTTTTAGCCTATTTTGGTATGTTTTATATTGCTTTTATCTTTATGACATCTGTATAAA
>Ga0209063_1000171_pt1 | contig 68231 bp, 79 predicted proteins | sample KloWWTmeKNB19Kit_FD_187177 | JGI IMG/M metagenome (GOLD analysis project Ga0209063, IMG submission 187177) | Active sludge microbial communities from Klosterneuburg, Austria, studying microevolution and ecology of nitrifiers - Klosterneuburg... | ecosystem: Engineered > WWTP > Aerobic digester >... | reverse complement strand
CGTGCCTTGAAGGTAAAGGTAGCCGCCAACGCTGAGATTGTCAGGGAGCGAAGTAATCGCCGTGCCTTGAAGGTCAAGGGAGCCGCCAACGCTGAGATTGTCAGGGAGCGAAGTAATCGCCGTGCCTTGAAGGTCAAGGTAGCCGCCAACGCTGAGATTGTCAGGGAGCGAAGTAATCGCCGTGCCTTGAAGGTAAAGGTAGCCGCCAACGCTGAGATTGTCAGGGAGCGAAGTAATCGCCGTGCCTTGAAGGTCAAGGGAGCCGCCAACGCTGAGATTGTCAGGGAGCGAAGTAATCGCCGTGCCTCTCAGGTCAAGGTAGCCGCCAACGCTGAGATTGTCAGGGACGCTAACATAACGGCGCAAATGTGCAATTTTTTCTGATTGTGTCATGTCAAAGTGGATTTTTATTTTTTTTGATTTTGCCGCCCGCTTTTTATCGCGGGCGGCTTTTCTTTCCAAATTTTCGATTAGTTCCAAACGATGCCGGAAGTGGATTTCGATTTCAGGTTTTGGATTTTGGCCGGATTCTCAGCAAATGCAAGTGCTTTTTCCATCGTGAGCGAAGCCCCGCCCCACATAAGCCGTTCCATGCGGTCATTCGGGTCATCATAGGGGGCATTCGAGTAGTAACCAGTTACCGCATTGTAAGCCCACCAAGCGGTATTTTCACCGGCTTCTGCCTGTCCAATTCCGTTGTTTGCGAACGCAATCACATCGTTGACGATGTTCTGTTTGCGAGTGCTGATTGCCTCAGCCGGTTTCTTGCCAGACTGCAATGCTTTGATTTCTTCGCCGGTAAAGAACACGTTGCCAAGGAAGTTCCAAAATTGTTCCTGAGAGAATTTCGTTTGCGCCATGCGGTCGAAAGCGGCCTGAGCAGCGATTTGATTTTTGGATTGCAAACCCATGATTTTGAGGGCTTCATCCAGTTTGCTTTTCGCGCTGCGAGTGTGGCGGATGCTGTGTTTTTGGGTAGCGTCGCCAAGCGACATTTGGAGGGTATTGTTGCAGACAACCCGAACGTTTGTGAAGTAAGCCAAAATCGGGGTTCCGCCGTCGTGACCGGCTGCAATCATAACGTATTGCTTCACTTCGTCCTGCCCCAAAACTTTGATAGGCTCAGGAACCCGGCAACACATGAAAACGGTACGGCCATCGTGGAGGCTTCCGGCTGTTTCGATAATCAAGCCGCCTTCCTGAACGAGTGCGTCACATACTCCCAACGCTTCCTCATTCTGGATTACCTGATAGGTTGCGCCAAGGCGGTCGCCCAAAACGAAATTGGTGTCTGTACGGTAGGTGAAAAAGGATTTGCCAGTTATTTGGTCTTGAAAAATCGGCTGCCCGTTCTCAGGGTTAATGCCGGTTTGGATTCGGTGAATGTTTGGAGCCTTTTCAACGAGGAAGTCGAGTTCAGCAAATTTGATTGCTTCTGCAACGGTCATTTGGTTTTCTACGACTTTGCCAAGTCCGTGCCATGCTTCCTGTTTCAAAGAAACGAATGCTGCTTTTCCGCGTTGAAAATCGAGTGCGTGTGCCATGTTGTTGAAAGTGATTTTGTTTAAAGATTGTTGTTTGTTCGTCAAATATGTTACAAAAGTAACCCTTTCAAATGAACTGCAAAATTATTTCCGAACTTTTTTTCTGCCTTTTTTAAAAAATGATTTAATCTTTTGGTTTTCAATGGGGTTTATTTTTCGTTAGGCAGAAATTTCAGTTTCGGAAACATTGTATTCCGGGTCATTTATCATCTGTGTAAGGGCTTCTGCAATTCGGCTGTAATGCCAGCCGCCATAAACGGATTGGTAGTAAATCTCAAAGCAGTCTGCCGACCAATCTTCCAATGAAATGTCAATCGGCTGTTTGCTTTGGCGGTATTCGAGAATCGCGTTTACAATAGATTTGGTGAAGTTGTCAGCCCGCATTAACAATTCGGCCATTTTTTCAAATTTGGCGGGTGTTCCACCATTGAGTTCAATTGCTCTGTTTGCTGCAAGTGCAGGAAATTCATGGTCGCTTTCGGGGATAAATTTGCCGGTTCCGGGTTCGTAATGCCCAACCGTCCAAAGGTGTGGTTCAGATTGAATGTAGATGAACATGGTTGCTAATGTTTGAATGAAAGAAGTGAGTGAGTGAGAAAGGTTTTTTGGGGCTGCCCTTTCAGGCAAAGTGAATAATATTTTCAGGGAAGGTTGAAATGAGGCAGTTTTCAACCCCGGCCAAATACTTGCCCAAATCGGCGAACACTTTTTGGGTTGGTTTCAATGTGCTTTCCCCTCCTTTCGGGGCTTGGTAATAAGTCCAGTTTTCCGAAACAACGCGCCGGGTGATTTCGCCTGATTTCTTGCGGAAAACCAACAGCCGGTATTGTTGCTGTCCTTTTCCGATAATCAGCCAAGCAAGTTGCATGGAGGATGAACGATTGTAGGTGTTGTCATTGTGCCGAATCTGAGCGGCGAGAGTGTTTACGAGAGAGATTTTAGAGACGTTTGCCATGTCGTTTTTCTTTAAATGTGTTACAAAAGTAACCCTTTGTCGCAACTCCCAAAACTTTTTGGCAACTTTTTTTCTATCTTTTTTTGTTTTTGTTGTAACTCGTTGGTTTACAATGCGGTTATTTTTTGTGTTTCATAAAACAAAAAAGCCGCCACGCTCTCATTCGAGCATGACGGCCTCTCTTGACCCTTCATTTTAACCTTGCAAAAACCAGTCCAAAATGGACAAAAAAAGAGGCGAACGCTCAGTTGCGCCCGCCCCTTGAATAATCTCATGGAATGGTCAATCGCTTACACTTCGCTGCCCGGAATGAGGTTGTTCACGCCGGAAACGGTATCGTTGTAGGAAACCTCCATGTCCAACACGCGGTCAAAATAGGCTTCCAATTTCGCCTCAAAATCAGCGTCGTTTTCGTCAATGAGTTCATGAACGAAATCTTTGATTTTCTGTGTGCGGTCGGCAGACAGGGAGGGGAAAGCGTCGCCGAATTGCTGTGCAAGCCCGTCCAGTTCGTCGGTTACTGTAACCGGGTCAAGCCCCAATTCGACGGCTTTGGTTTCGATTGCAACCGTTGCTTCTGCAAGAGCAAACGATTTTTGCCCGTAGGCAGTCAGGAGGTCTTTGAGAGCCGGGTTTGCGAACGTGCTTTTTTCGGCAATGCGATTGAGTGTTTTGTCAAGTAAAGCGCCCATTGGACAATTTAAGTTTGGTGAATGAATGAATCAGATTCAAGAAGCATAAAGGTAGCAAGCCTTTTTGAAATAAAAAAACCCCGGCTCTTTTGCCGGGGCAAATGGCAACAAACTTATTGTTGTCCATGAACCTATCTTAAAAAGCCCTGAGAACAATGGCAATCAAAATTCCGGTTGCCGCCCCTGCAATAATAATCAGGAGCCAACGCCTCCAACCCTTCGTTTCGGAAAAGACAGAAACAACCTTTCGCCAAATTCCTGCCATTATCGCAATCGAAAGGAACGCGCCAATGTTCCGGGTTTTACTCAATTCAGGGCTGATTGTTTCTGTTTTAAAAACCTTATCAGGGTGTTGCCTACCGTCAAAGCAAAGACACTGACAACGGACATCCAGTCTTTTACAGATACGGCTAAAACAAGTTGTTCAGCCGTTCCACTTGGCAAAAGGAATCCGGTAAGAGCCAAGCCAGAAGCCAAAAGATTTCCAATGGCAATCCATGTAGTATTCAGGCTGAAAACGGCTCTGAGGGAAAATTTCAGGCCGGATTGGATGAAGTTGTAAACAGGTAAAACGATGTTGGAAAGGGCAACTCCAAAGAGCGCATAAATACCCCCGGTGTTGAATGTGTTTACAAGGGTATCGGAAATTGTTGCCGCATCTTGCGGGAATGTGATTCCAGCCGCCGCGACGATTGTAAGAATCGTGGTAATTGCGGCATTGATAAAGCCGGGTGAACTCGCGTTGAAAAAGGGTTGAGCGTTTGACATAGATGAAACTTTATGGTTCGATAATTCGGGCAACGGCATGAATTTCCCCGTTCCCGATTGCATTCCATTCAAGGGTTTTGTAAACCCCGTTGAGGCATCTGTAACGGTTCCTGAACCCATTGACCTCAGCCCCTTCCCTGAGCCGTTCCATTGCCTCAATCGTGTGCATTTGGTCGTCTGGATGAACAAAGAACATGAATTTTGTTCCGCTCAGTTGTTCGGGTTGATAGCCAAGCAACTGAGCGAAAGCCGGGTTTATCTTGACAAATTCGCCTTCCCTGTTTGACACGCAAAACAGAACCGTTGATTTTTCAAAGAATCTACGATAAACGCTGTTTGCCTGTCTGTTTTTGAGCCAATCAAAAATCTTGACAAAAATACTGGAAACGGCAGAAACGTTTGCAGGAGTGAGCATTTTTTCCACTTTTTTGGATTTTATACCTATCGTTGCCAATCCCGTGCCGTTTTCTCACAAACCAGATTATTTCCCTTTCTTTCTTCGCCTCTTTTTGGTACTTGTCAGATAACAGGCAAATTCGAGTTGAAATATGGCCGGGGGTTGTTCAATTGATTCATAAAACAAAGACGTTGTTTCGCTTCTAACGAAATTGATAATGTCCTCAACAAGAGTATCTAATTCCAACGCACGAGAGCGCAACGAATCGTATTCAAGTTTCAAAAACATAATTCTTTGCAGAAGCCCGTCAACCTGTTGGTGAACGTTGTCCCGATAACTTTTCAGGGTATTAGCATCTCTGAAAAAGGTGTAATCTTTCAACGTATCAATCCTGCCGTTCGCCGGAACAAAGGTTGTTTGTTTGACATAGAAAGAATCTTTTTCCGGGGTATCGGAAGTAAAAACAACGGTCTTTTCTGCCTCGCTTTGTCCGCTCAGCGTACCGCAAAATGAAAGTGCGAAAATCAAAAATAATTGTCTCATGTCGTTACTCAGAAGTCCAAAGAGAACCGCGCCAACCATTGCCAGTTACAGCGATAATCAAAGCGGTTTGCCGCGGATTTATGACGGTGAATGTACTGCCGTTTGCTTTGGTTACTGATTGGCTCAGGGTTACGGTACTTGCAGCCGAATGGTTCATTATCCAGTAAACCCGACCGTCCACCGTTGAAGCGGTCGGAAGGGTGAAGGTTGCGTTTGAGCTCCCCAAAAAAACCAAAACGTTGTTTGCCGCCGTCAAAGTTGTACTACTGCCCGGCGAATTTGTTTGAAGCCCCAAAGAGCCTTCAACCTGCAAGGTCGAAAGTATTGCCGTTGTTCCGGTTGAGCCAACACCCATGCCAGCGTTGGTTACAATTACCTTGTCTGAGGTTTCCCCGCCAACCGCAATTCTTACTGTTGAAGTCCCTGTAACATTGGAGCGGTTCGTTATCCTGAGAGCGTCGCTTGCATCAAACCAAGCAACTTCCGAATCAAGTGCATCCGTACCCGCTCCCATGCTCATTGAGGTTTTCCCATTACCCTCATTATTTTCAAGGTGCAAAACTTGCCCGGCAATTCCAGAACCTGCAAGCCCGGTTCCTGAAAATGTTACAAGGGCATCCAGTCCTGAAAATCTGCCAACCGACATTTGCCCGCCCCTTGGTTGAAGGCTTAGCGGATATTCAAAATTCGGTACCGAATGACTTCTTGCCTGAATCCAAACGCCATCTGCATCAGTTGTGTATGCCCCAATTGTCAGGCTGTTTGGCTGTGCGCTTCCGGCGTTACTTGCGCGAAGTTCAATTATCCCGTCCTTTGTCGGTGTGCTGTTTAACGTTGGTACGGCCTCTATTCCCTCAACGCCAAAATCCGCCCCCTGAGTTGTGTAAGAAGTACCTTGGTTTGTCAGGCTTATTTTGCCATCAGAATGACGGTATTCAAATCCATTATGGTCAATAATCGTAGGCTCAATAAGCGGGTTTGTCCCCATCCTTACGTTTGAACCTGAAACGTAAAGCCCGTTTTGCGCCCCGGTGATACCGCCCCCGGTTGCCGCTATTGTTACAATGCCATCGCCGGTTGTTCCGGTTGTCGTAAGGGTTATTCCTGCCCCTTCTGCAAGTTGTATTGAACCACCACTATTTGAGAGTGTAACCGTGTGCGTTGTTGCGTTGCTCGTATTCGCAAACGTTTGGAGTTCGTTTGTCGTGGAGCCATCAACCTCAGTGCCAGTCAGGGTTATGACGTTTCCGCTTTCTGAGATTGTCAAGATTCCAGCCGCCGTCAACGTTACCCCGGTTTGGCCGCTTGTATTTGAATTGATTATGGAGGTATTTGATGCGCCCGCCGCAACGGTCAACGAACCTTCATTACTTACGTTCCCATCAACCTCAGTTGAGGTTATGAGCATTACGTCCGTAGTTGAATTATAGTCGGTCGTGGTTATGCCCGCCCCCTGAAATTTCACGGTTTGGTTGCTGATAACTTCTGTGTCCGCATCGTCACCGTCTATCGTCCATGCCTCGTTTGTTGCGCTTGCATCCGTTGCCGTGATTGTTACAGTACCATTCAATCCGGTTCCCCCGGTAGCAAGGGTTATTCCTGCCCCTTCTGCAAGTTGTATTGAACCACCACTATTTGAGAGTGTAACCGTGTGCGTTGTTGCGTTGCTCGTATTCGCAAACGTTTGGAGTTCGTTTGTCGTGGAGCCATCAACCTCAGTGCCAGTCAGGGTTATGACGTTTCCGCTTTCTGAGATTGTCAAGATTCCAGCCGCCGTCAACGTTACCCCGGTTTGGCCGCTTGTATTTGAATTGATTATGGAGGTATTTGATGCGCCCGCCGCAACGGTCAACGAACCTTCATTACTTACGTTCCCATCAACCTCAGTTGAGGTTATGAGCATTACGTCCGTAGTTGAATTATAGTCGGTCGTGGTTATGCCCGCCCCCTGAAATTTCACGGTTTGGTTGCTGATAACTTCTGTGTCCGCATCGTCACCGTCTATTGTCCATGCCTCGTTTGTTGCGCTGCCGTCAACCTCAGTCGCGGTTAATGTTATCACGTTTCCGCTCTCTGAAATCGTCAAGATTCCAGCCGCCGTTATAGTCACCCCGGTTTGCCCGGAAGTATTCGAGTTGATAATTGAAGTCGTGCCACTTCCGGCTGCAACCGTCAAACTGCCTTCGTTCGATATGTTGCCGTCAACCTCAGTTGCCGTGATTGTGAGCGTATTTGTTGCCGGAACATAGTCCGCCGTCGCAATTCCAGCCCCCGCAACGGTCAACGTTTGCCCACCCAACGCCTCGCTGTCCGTGCCGTCCGAAATCGTCAACGCCTCGTTCGTTATGCTTCCATCCACTTCCGTTGCCGAAATCGTTATGGTTCCCGCCGAATGAGAAAGCGTAACAATACCCCCACTTTGCAGGGTAAAGGAACCGCCACCATTTGAAAGCGTATTCGTGTAACTCGTGGTTCCTGAATGCGAATAAGTTTGAAGTTCGTTTGAAATTGAGCCGTCAACCTCAGTCGCGGTTATGAGTAGAACATCGGTTGAAGGGTTGTAATCTGTAACTGCAATTCCTGCCCCCTGAAATTTGACGGTTTGATTGCTGATAACTTCCGTATCAAGGTCATCTGCATCAATCGTCCAAGCCTCATTTGTTGCGCTTGCATCAACTGCCGTTATTGTCAAAATGCCGTTTAGCGTCGTGCCAGTAGTGGCAAGCGTGATTCCAGAACCTTCAACGAATTGGGTTGAGCCGCCCGAATTGGATAGGGTTGTCGTGTGGGTAGTTGCATCGCTGGTATTTGCCAGCGTTTGAAGTTCGTTCGTCGTGGAGCCGTCAACCTCAGTTGCCGAAATTGTTGTGGTTCCTGCGCTATGAGAGATTGAAATAATACCCCCGCTTTGTAAAGTGAAAGAACCGCCGCCATTTGAGAGCGTGTTTGTGTAGGAAGTCGTACCGGAATGCGAATAAGTCTGCAATTCGTTTGAAACCGAACCGTCAACCTCAACCGCTCCAATCGTCAACGTATTGGTTGCCGGAACATAATCTACCGTCGCTATGCCGGTTGCCGCAACGGTCAACGTTTGCCCGCCCAAAGCCTCGCTGTCCGTTCCGTCCGAAATAGTCAATACCTCGTTCGTCGTGGAGCCGTCAACCTCGGTCGCAGTAATGGTAATCGTTCCGCCGTTGCTGCTCGTGCTTTCAGTCAAAGAAACGATACCCCCGGCCTGTAACGTAACCCCATTTGCCCCGCTCGTATTCGAGGTAATGATTGAAGTTGTTCCCGTTCCGGCTGCAACCCCCAAAATTCCCTCATTCGTGATACTGCCGTCAACCTCAGCCGCCCCGGTAATTGTAACGGTTCCTGCACTATGCGAGATTGAAACTGTACCGGCTGCCTGTAAAATAAAAGAACCGCCGCCGTTCGACAAGGTATTTGTGTAGGAAGTCGTACCCGAATGCGAATAGGTTTGAAGTTCGTTCGATACGCTGCCATCAACCTCAGTCGCTGAGATTGTAACGGTTCCCGAACTATGCGAGATTGAAACAATGCCCCCACTTTGCAGGGTAAAAGAGCCGCCCGAATTTGAGAGCGTGTTGGTATAGGAAGTCGTGCCGGAATGAGCGTAGGTTTGAAGTTCGTTGGTTATGCTCCCATCAACCTCAGTCGAAGTGATAAGCAGAACATCAGTTGCCGGGTTATAGTCGGTCGTGGTTATCCCGGCTCCTTGAAACTTCACGGTTTGATTGCTGATAACTTCCGTATCCGCATCATCACCGTCTATCGTCCATGCCTCGTTTGTTGCGCTTGCATCCGTTGCCGTGATTGTTACAGTACCATTCAATCCGGTTCCCCCGGTAGCAAGAGTTATTCCAGAACCTTCAATAAGTTGGACTGAACCGCCGCTATTTGAGAGCGTAACCGTGTGGCTTGTCGCATCGCTCGTATTGCTCAGGGTTTGGAGTTCATTTGTTGTACTTCCGTCCACTTCGGTTGCCGAAATAGTCACCGTTCCACTCGAATTTGAAATGCTGACAATTCCCCCGGATTGAAGGGTAAAAGAGCCGCCGCCCAAAGAAAGGGTATTGGTATAGGAGGTTGTACCCGAATGGCCGTAAGTCTGAATTTCATTGGTTGTTGAAGCGTCAACGGCTGCAATCGTTACAACCCCGTCCAACGGTGTTCCGGTTGTCGTCAAAGTCACTCCCGAACCCTCAGCCAATTGTAATGAGCCGCCGCTATTCGAGAGCGTAACCGTGTGCGTTGTTGCCGTGCTGGTATTGGAAAAGGTTTGGAGTTCATTTGAGACGGAACCGTCAACCTCGGTAGCAGTTATGAGCAGGACATTGGTAGTTGCGTTGTAATCAGTAACGGCTATGCCAGCCCCTTGAAACTTCACAGTTTGGTTACTGATAACCTCGGTATCAACATCGTCTGCATCAATAGTCCAAGCCTCGTTCGTCGTGGAGCCGTCAACCTCGGTAGCCGATATTGTTACGGTTCCTGTGCTATGCGAGATTGAAACAATGCCTCCTGATTGCAACGTAAACGAACCCCCTCCATTTGAAAGGGTATTTGTGTATGATGTTGTTCCTGAATGAGCATAGGTTTGAAGTTCGTTTGAAACTGAGCCGTCAACCTCAACCGCTCCTATGCTGAGCGTGTTTGTTCCGGGAATATAGTCAACCGATGCTATGCCAGTAGCGGTTACGTTGAGGGTTTGCCCACCCAAATTTTCGCTGTCCGTACCGTCTGAGATTGTGAGGCTTTCGTTTGTGGTGGAAGCGTCAACCGCCGCAATTGTTACAATACCGTCCAAAGTCGTGCCGGTTGTCGTAAGGGTTATTCCGCTTCCTTCTGCCAACTGCAAAGAGCCGCCCGAATTGCTCAGCGTTGCGGTATGCGTTGTTGCATTGCTCGTGTTCGCAAGCGTTTGGAGTTCATTTGTTGCACTCAAATCAACCGTTTGCCAAGTTATACCCCCCGCACTCTTTGAGGGGAACGTACCATTTGAAGCCGCCGAATATCCGTTTATTGAAAGGGCATTTCCTGCCGTGCCGTCCCCCGTAAGTGAGGCATCCGTTATTGCAACCTGCGAACCCCAATTGTCCCCACCCGAACTACTTCCCGCGTCTATCGTTACCGTGTTTGTTGTGGGGTTGTAAGATACAACTGCCCCGCCCGAACCCGTGAACGTAACCGTCTGATTTGTAATTAACTCGCTGTTTGTTCCGTCGCTGACTGTCCAATATGTACTTGAAGGATTGAGCAAATGCCAACCCCCATCCCGCCAACGATAAAGCGAATCGCATTCATTTAATACAATCTCAGATTGTTTGTCAACCGGCGTGTATGTTGGAGCCGCGCAACCTTCGATTTCCTGCACCCGGAATCCGGCCAAAATCCACATACTCAAATCCCTCGAATATTCCCACCAATACCCGGTACTTGTGTCAATCCCAATCTCTGAATCATAGCAGACATTTGGAGTAAGCGTTGGGGCTTCCGTGAAATAGAAAACCCCCGCTCCTTTGGCAACTTGTCCAAAAACGAGCGAAGGAAAAGACAGCAACAAAACGAAAAATATGTTACGCACTTTTAGAATCCTTTTACGGTGTAAAATGTAGCCCAAGGGGTAACTATTTCACGCAAGCTTGTTCCAACCGATTTCCAAATACCCCCGCGAAAACCATAGTCAGTTCCCGAAGTTGGCATGGTAGCGGTTATCCTGCCTCGAAAACCCCCATTGATATAGAACCTTGCTTCCGTGTTTGCTTTATCAACACAAACAGTCAAAACGTAGCCTGTATTTGTTGCAGCTGTAACACCCAAATCAACTGTTGTTTCGCTGCCCGCGTTGTTTCGGGTAAAGCCCTCCCATTTACCTGAGTTGATATTGTCGCTGTACCTTATACCAATGCTGTTGTTGACTGCAAGGGTAGTTGAGGAAGGAGTTGGAATAAAAGCAACCTGAGCCGTATATCTCTGAGTAGAAGTAGAAAGGTTGCCGGTTATCTGAACGAGTGCGCTCCCAACCGTATGGGTCAAGCCATATTCAGTAGGGTTTAATTGAACATCGGTAAAATACCAAGAGCCTTGCCCGGTTGCCGATGTTGTTGTATTAGAAGAATAGCCGCTCAACAAAGAAGATGTTGGGTCTGCAACGTCGTTATTGCCAACTAAGGTAAGTGTCCCCCAATCACCCGTTATTGTTGCACCAACGCTGAAATTGTAATAATGTCCGTATGCTCCGTTCACGCCTTGCGAAGCCGCATCAAAATTAGAAGATTCTATTCTCCATCTTGAAACGTTGCCGTCGTAATAAATCGTGACAACCCCGCCGTTTGGCGGAATGAAAATGTCACAATCAGTAATTACCCGGTTCGATGCCGTTCCATCCGGGTGTTCCCCCGGAATATAGATATGGTGAGAGCCGGTATTTACAATTCTCCTGAGTGTTCCATCTGGCAATGCCTCAAAGGAAGTGATTGCCCGCATTGAGGCATCAGAAGAAACATAATGAGTTGTTCGGGTTGACCAGTTCGTTGGGGAAAAATTATCTTGGTCGGCAGTAAATTGAGAGGTTGTTTGACTTCCCCCCAAAACATCAACTGTCAATGTCGAACCCGCCCCGGCATCCGTTGTCGAGGCGTTTATTCCGGCTGTAAATACCCGTTCATCTGAAAGGCTTCCATTGGCTGCAAGGGTAAGATATTGAGCATCGGTTGGCGCCCCGCCCCCGCCCCCGGTAGTGGCAATAGTGATATTCCCGGAAGTTGCCGAAAGCGATATGCCGGAACCGGCTGTAAAGGTTACATCGGTTCCCGAAGACGAATTGAGTGTATAAGGAGAAGCCCCGCCCGAAAAAGTCAAGTCGGTTGAACCTGCCCCGCTTGCCGCGATTGTGATTGTATTGCCGGATTCTGATATGGTTACGTTCGTCCCGGCTTCCAACGTTACCCCGGTTTGGCCGGAAGTGTTTGAGTTTATTATTGAGGTCGTGCCGGTTCCGGCTGCAACCGTCAACGAACCTTCGTTTGATATGCTGCCATCAACCTCAGTTCCCGTCAACGTTATGACGTTTCCGCTTTCTGAGATTGTCAAGATTCCAGCCGCCGTCAACGTTACCCCCGTTTGGCCGGAAGTGTTTGAGTTGATAATTGAGGTCGTGCCACTTCCCGCCGCAACCGTCAAACTGCCTTCGTTCGATACGCTGCCATCAACCTCAGTCGCCGTGATTGTGAGCGTATTTGTTGCGGTAACATAGTCTGCCGTTGCAATGCCCGCTCCTGATACCGTCAACGTCTGTCCGCCCAAAGCCTCGCTATCCGTACCGTCCGAAATAGTCAATACCTCGTTCGTCGTACTGCCGTCCACTTCCGTTGAGGTTATGAGCAGGACATCGGTAGTTGCATTATAGTCTGTCGTGGTTATTCCAGCCCCTTGAAACTTGACAGTCTGGTTACTGATAACCTCCGTGTCTGCATCGTCCCCGTCTATCGTCCATGCCTCGTTCGTCGCGCTGCCGTCCACTTCCGTTGCAGTCAGGGTTATGACGTTCCCGCTTTCTGAAATCGTCAAAACACCCGCCGCCGTCAATGTCACTCCCGTTTGGCCGGAAGTATTCGAGTTGATAATTGAGGTCGTACCCGTTCCCGCCGCAACTGTTAATGAACCCTCGTTTGTTATTGAGCCATCAACCTCAGTAGCAGTTATCGTAAGCGTGTTTGTCGCAATAACATAGTCAGCCGTCGCAATTCCGGCTCCCGATACCGTCAACGTTTGCCCTCCCAACGCCTCGCTGTCCGTGCCATCCGAAATCGTCAACGCCTCGTTTGTCGTGGAACCGTCAACCTCAGTAGCGGTTATGAGCAAAACATCCGTAGTCGCATTGTAATCAGTAGTGGCTATGCCAGCCCCTTGAAACTTGATAGTCTGATTGCTGACAACTTCGGTGTCAACATCGTCTGCGTCAATAGTCCAAGCCTCGTTTGTTGTGGAGCCATCAACCTCAGTCGAGGTAATAAGCAAAACATCCGTAGTCGCATTATAGTCAGTCGTGGTTATCCCGGCTCCTTGAAACTTCACGGTTTGATTGCTGATAACTTCCGTGTCCGCATCGTCACCGTCTATTGTCCACGCCTCGTTCGTCGTAGAACCATCAACCTCAGTAGCCCCTATTGTAACCGTTCCTGAACTGTTGGAGATTGTGACAATACCCGAAGCCTGTAACGTGAAACTTCCTCCTGAATTGGAAAGGGTATTTGTGTAGGAAGTCGTACCCGAATGGCTGTAAGTCTGCAATTCATTGGTTGCGCTTGCGTCTGCCGGGGTCAAAGCCGTTCCAACGAAAGAAAGCCCGGTTGCCAAACTGATTTCCGAAACGTCTGCCGTTGAGCCGGTCGGGTTTCCCAAAATTCGGCTTGCAGCAACCGTTTGGATTTCAGCGTATTGGATTGCGTTTGCCGGAACATCTGCACTTACTTCCGTTTCCAGATTCGCGCCGTCATTCGTAAGCGTGAAAACAATATCGCCGGTTGAAACGAAATTGGCCGTTGGCTGAACGGTAATATCTGAACCGTCATCCCTGAAAAGTTGATAGTTTGAAGCCCCGCCCCCGGTCGCTGCAATAGTGATATTCCCAGAAGTTGCCGAAAGGGATATACCGGAACCCGCCGTTATTGTTACGTCCGTTCCTGTGGATGAATTGAGCGTAACCGGGGAAGATGAACCCGAAAAAGTGAGGTCGGTTGAACCACCCCCACCGCTTGCCGCGATTGTGATTGTATTGCCGGATTCCGATATGGTTACGTTCGTCCCGGCCTCCAACGTTACCCCGGTTTGGCCGCTCGTGTTCGAGTTGATTATGGAAGTTGTGGAGGTTCCCGCCGCAACCGTAAGGCTGCCTTCATTGCTTATAGAACCGTCAACCTCAGTTCCCGTCAACGTTATGACATTCCCGCTCTCTGAAATCGTCAAAATTCCAGCCGCCGTCAACGTTACCCCCGTTTGGCCGGAAGTGTTTGAGTTGATAATTGAGGTCATGCCACTTCCCGCCGCAACCGTCAAACTGCCTTCGTTCGATACGCTGCCGTCAACCTCAGTCGCCGTGATTGTGAGCGTATTTGTTGCAGTAACGTAGTCAGCCGTTGCAATACCCGAACCTGATACCGTCAACGTTTGCCCGCCCAACGCCTCGCTATCCGTACCGTCTGAAATCGTCAATACCTCGTTCGTCGTGGAGCCGTCAACCTCAGTCGCCGTGATTGTGATATTGCCAGAAGTTGCAGAAAAAGACGCTATTCCCCCGGCTGTAAAAGTTACGTCGGTTCCCGAAGATGAATTAAGTGTAACCGGGGAAGATGCACCCGAAAAGGTAAGGTCAGTTGAGCCGCCCCCGCCCGCCGCGTCAATCGTGATTGTATTGCCGGATTCGGAAAGCGTTATGTTGGTTCCGGCTTGCAATGTAACCGTTGCACTGCCGGAAGTATTTGACTGAATTAGAGAGGTTGTCGAACTTCCTGCCCCAACCGAAATGCTACCCTCATTTGATACGCTGCCGTCAACCTCAGTCGCTGAGATTGTTACAGTTCCACTTGAATTTGAAATGCCCACAATTCCCCCGCTTTGCAGCGTGAAAGAACCGCCTGAATTTGAGAGGGTATTTGTGTAACTTGTAGTTCCTGAATGTGAATAGGTTTGGAGTTCGTTTGTCGTACTGCCATCTACTTCCGTTGCAGTTATCGTAATAGAGCCGCCGTTACTGCTTGTGCTTTCGGTCATCGCCACAATACCGCCCCCAACAAATGTTACCCCGGTTGCGCCGCTTGTATTTGAGGTCAAAAGGGAAGTATTCGCGCCGCCCGCTCCAACGCCAAGCGTTCCTTCGTTCGTGGCTGATAAATCGCCCGTGTTAGCAATTACCGTGCCAGTAACGGAAATTCCTGTGCCAGCCGTGTAAACTAATACCTTATTGATATGCCGCCAAGAACCAGAACGCCAACGGTAGAGCGAATCAGCGTCATTCAAAAGGACTTCTGATTGTTTGTCCAAGGGGGTTGCAGAAGGCGGGGAAGTCCCCGCGTGTTTCTGAACCCGGAACCCGGCCAATATCCAGCCAAGCCCGTCACGGCTCCTTTCATACCAAAAGCCGCTTGCCGTATCAATCGCAACCTCAGCATCCGTATTGATATTGATTGAGTGCGTAGGCGCACCGTTTGTATAGACAATGCCCCCGCCCTTCACAATGGCTTGTGAGAAAGCAAGAGCCGGGGCAATTAAAAACAGGATAGAAATAAATTTCTTCATGTCACGGAATCACTTTTTTTGAGCCATGCGGATAACCAAGGGTATTGTTTTGGCTCAGATAATAAAAATAGCCGGAAGAAAGCCCGCCTGATATTGCCGCTTCATCATTCGCATAATAGGGCAGGGTCGCATCTTCGCAGCAATTCGGGGCATCTGCCGTCGTGCTTGCCGTCGTGCTGACAATGCGCTCCATTCCATGAGGCGCACCATAAACGTTTGACGCGCTGACAGTATAAAAATCGCCATCAGATAAGCCGCCTATAATTGCCGTTGGGTCACTCGAATAGAAGGGAAGGGAAGGCGTGTTACATTCAAGGGTATCTGCCGGTAAATCGGCGGGAATTGCCTTTATGAAGCCATATAGGATTCCCCATTTGTTGTTTTCATCCAAGGCGTATTCCCTGCCGTTCGGTATCCCGTTTGAACTTGCCGCCGCGTCATTGGGGTAATACCTCGTCGCCAAGGCGCAATCATATCCGCACCCGATAACCACTTTGTAAAGGCCAATCGGCAGGGCGAAAGTGTTTCCAGCCGCAAGCAAATAGGTTTCTCCAACCGTAAGCCCCCCGGTTATTGCCGCCTCGTCATTTATGAAATACGGCAAGTCGTTTTGCAGGTCGGTAAAAGCAACTTTTGCAGGATACCAATATTGACCGTTCCAATTCAGGAACATTGTTGTGTCTGCCCCGAATTGCCCTATTGTGACCGGGTTCAAAGGGGTTCCGTTCCCGATAATTGGAGTGTCAACAACTATCGTGTCAAGACCTCCTGAAACGGTTTGGTTGCATTGGCAAAGGGTACTGTCTATAAACCCGCCAAGCGTAGAAAAAGGCGTTTGGTTTAGGGCAATCGTGATGCTCTCAGGGTTTGGGATTTGCTCAATGAATTGTGCGCTTTGATTGGGCAAAGCCCGGATTGTATAAGGTTCATCAATCCATCTGTAAGGGCTGCCGTTTCGGAAAATGAGAAGGCCATTGAATGACCGGCTCAATGCCCCGGTTGACGGGCAAATGTCGCATTGAGTTCCTATGAGATGTTCGCACTTGCATTCAAAGGTGAATGTTTGCGCCGATGCTCCGAAGGCACAAAAGACAACCAAGAAAAGTATAAAAACATACGGCCTCATGTTCGTTTTTTAAAAAAGTATAGCCATGTCAAAGGGGTTGCCCTGAACATGGCTATCTAAAAGCGTCGGGAGGTAGAAAGGAGGGTCAAAGCCCGCCTTTAGATATAGTCAGCCTGACAATCGTCGCGTTGGAAGTTCACGCCGTCCAGTGAATAGCGATTTGTTGCAACGTCCGTGATTGTGATTTCAAAGGCGGTTCCGGTTTCGACAACCGTAACGTCTGCCGTTGTCGGCCAGTTTGCCGCGCCTTCCAAGGCAGATACGACGTTTGCCGCCGTGTTTCCGGCAAGGGTCAAAGCCGCAAGTGTTGCGTCAACGCCATTGACAGTAAACGTGCTGGATGAAGCCGAACCCGGCCAAGCGTAGAAAAACGTGCAAATGCCAACCCGGTTGCAGGTAACGGTAGGTGTCAAGTCGCCGCCCGAAGTACGCTGGATGCTGGCAATCACGGCTTCGCCAAAAAAGTCAACAATCGTGTTGGAGCCGCTTGCCGTGATTCGGTAGGCCGGTACAACTTGGTCGGAATCGTGTTCAAATCCGCCCGATTCGATTGCTGCTTTGAGCGCACGAACAACGGTCTTTGCGCCGTTTGCGGTTACACCAACGCCGGTAAATGTTTTTGCAACCGATACGCCGCTTGCATCGGTAAAAGTGATTCCCGTAACCGTTGAGGCGTTCGGGATTGTGAAGCGGTACTTGCACTCCGTCAAATCTGCCGGGGGGCAACATCCGGTTTGGCTCTGATACCTTTTGTGGAGGTTGTCAGCGTTTTGGTCGGGAGTGACAATTGCTCGAAACATAGCGTTCAGTTTAAGAGTTCTTTGCCGTCAATTCGGCGGTATTCGTTTGCTGTTTCCTTATCGCCCCATTTTCCAAGAGGGCAATGAGTTATTTCAAATCTCAGTTTTTTAGGGTTTCTATTGGTTTTGCACCCGGCTTTTACGTCAATATAGCAACCGCATTCAAGGCATTTCCTATGTTCTGAATTGAACCTTTCGCAGCCTTCGCAAGTCGCTATTCGCTGCAATCTGATTTCCTCAGAAACTTCCTCTATAACGAGGGTCTTTTTGGCTGCAAGCCTCAAAATTTCATCTACCATGCAGTTTGCTTTCTAAAAGCCCATCGCCGGGTTTGCTTTCTTTGTATGCAGTCAGCCCCGCAATTATCATCGAAAAGTTTGATTGTCGGAAACTCGCAAGAACTACGATTCTTTTTGAGCCAAACAATCATATTATCGTAAATGTCCTGAGCGTCCGCAAGAAGTTGGTTATTTGTATTTCCAAGTTCTCCCTTGTTTGCTACCCGTGTTCCGTTTCCCCTGCCTCCATCATCTGAGCGAATCGTCAAGCCGCCCGCTCCTGAGTTATGGGTAGTGTAAAGGAGACTACCACTATAAGTTTTGAAAGCGAGATATGGCCTCAAATAACTTTCCCAAAAGGTATTTAGACAATCTTCCGTGAACTTTTTGAACTTACTCCAATTCGTTTCATCTGTCAGGGGGTCGGAAGTATTTGCATTTACAAGGCTTTCGTAAAGACAAGTGTCCCTTATTACAAAATCCCCGTCTGCATAACTCCCATTATCTTCCCATTCAACTGCCGTTGTCGGAAGGGGTGTCAATTTGGATTCCATATAAGCCCAAAAATCTTCCCCAAAACAACGATTTCGCAAAGTTTCTTCCTCAATTGGTATTCGATTGCAAATATGTGTAGTCGGATAATCTCTACCCGCCGGACTGTATTTGACTACCTCGTATGCCGTTATTAAGGATGCCATTTTCTTGCGGCTGGTTTTGTTGTCTCTGTTTGAAGTCGTCAACTACGCCTTGAATCGGAGAGGTAAACGACAAAGAAATTTCATTTAACTGAGGCGTGTTGTTCAAATCCCATATTGCAGACAAAATCGAATTGGTAAAAATGAGAATCTCGTTTCGATATTCATTTATTACCGGCTCCATGTTCACAATATGGTCTGTGAAATACGCATCCGCCCCGCTCAGCCCGCTTGTTACTTCAAACCCCAAAAACCGCTTGGTACAACCATGCGCTCTCATTATCCTGTCAGCCGCATCATCGCCGGTCACTTTATACCAATTTTCATTGGTATTAGGTTTCACTTGGAATACAAACATTGGACGGCTACCGAACGGCCTTGAACTCAAAAGAACCGCTTGCGGGTCGTCTGATTTCATGGTATAGTTATGCTCAAATTCGTCGGCAAAACTATCGAAGCCCTTCAACTGAGAATCTTGGTCGTCAAGTGCGCTGCCGTTTTCCGGGTTGTCATCTTCAACCTCAATAATCAGTTGCCCCATGAAATTGGCGTTTGCCTGTTTGATAAGGTAGAGAGCGTGTTGCGCCTCCTGAGCCTTTTGCAAATCGGCAAAATCCGTGTCCGGCCTTCCATACCAACTGTTTTCCCCTGATTTATGGTGAAACATCGTGCGCAAGGTTCCATCGCTTTCCTTTACGAAATTCGGGTAAAGGGGAACCCAACGAATGCCTTTGCGCCGTATGTATTCTTCTGTCCAGATTGGCGAAACGCCAATAACTCGCATTTCCCCCGGCTCAGTATTTCGATACAGACAATGGGTTGGCTTGTGATAAACAATATTGAAATGGTTTTGCCCCAATGTAGAAGCCATTACCAATTCAACAAATGCGTTTCCGGTCGCTTTTGTTGACCAACCAACCGAACGGTGAAAATTTCTTGCGCCGCCCGAAAATGTTACATTTTGTGTCAGGGCTTCATAATAGGCTGCCCCTGTTTCGGGGGAGACTTGTTTCGGTTCAACGCCTGTAATCTGATATTCGGGGTCTTCTGTTGAAACGAAAACAGCCTTCCCGCCAAAAGCATATTTTCCAAGTTTGGAAATGCAGGTTCCATGCGTATTTGAAAGTTTCGCAAGGGACAAATACCAAACAAGTAAACTATGCCCGCTATCCATTGTACTGCCCGCATAAGGAACCAAATGGTATTCTCTGAAAACCTTTTTGAGTTCATCAGCGTCCGCAACTTCTGCCGGGATTGGGTTTTGAATGTCAAAGAGCTGCAATTTGCCTGAACGTCTCCGACGCTGCATTTTCGGGTTGAAGTCCTTCGGGTTCGCGGGACTTTCATCGCAGCATCCATTGAGCGTACTTTCGGCCATGCTTTTTTACGTTTTGACCGGCTTTTGTTCCCCGGCGTTTTCAAGAATTTCTTGCCGGGTCACAAACGGGTGTTTTTCCGAAAAGAGTTTTTCCAATACTGCCTGATTCGCGGCCTTTGCTATAACTTTCTCAGGAGGCCGCTTTCTGTTTCCCTGCCTTTCAACTTCCTCCGTTCCTGTTTCAAGGTGAAGGGCAATCAAATCACCGTCAACCAATGTGTATTGCTTCGGGTGTTTTTTGAAAGTGCCGGGCTGTATGAAGTACCTGTATTTTGCCATGTGCTGAAAGAAGTTTACAACGCTTCAATTGCCGCGTCTGTGAGGGTCGTGAAAAGCGAAAGGCTGTTTGCCGTTCCCTCAACCGACAACTCCAAACGAGGTTCGTTTTGCGAAGTATCAGTTGTGAGCGTCGGAACAACGCGGGTTTCGAGTACGCGGGTTTTTGTGAAGCCGCCCGTTACCGTGCTATTTTCCAAACCTTGCACAATCGCGGCTCCTGTGGAAAGCCGGTGAATCACCACGACATTGCAACATTCGCTTGCTTTTTGAGCAGCCGAACGGTAGGCGTTCGTAATGCCCTTGAATTTCAGGAACGCCCGTTGAGCGTAGGTAATTCGGTTGACGTTTCGGCTGCCCGGTTGCTCGTACAAAGCCGTGTTGTCAACGTCGTATTCCCATTTTTCCCATAACCCGGTTCCGGTCATAGTAATGGCCGTAATTTGGTCGTTCGCGTCCTTTGTGACTGCGGTAATGTTTTCCAGTTTCGTAGCGTAACTGTAAAGAATCCCGCCTTCAATGAGGCCGCAATCTTGGCCGGAATCAATCGCTTCAATTGCGCAAGCCATATCTGATAGCAGTTTGGTTGAAAAATGATTGTGCTGGTTTTAATGGAGATTATTCAACAACCCGAATGTTGGAGGCCATTACCATGAAGTCTTTGTCAATCAGGCCAGCCCCCCAACGGAAGGTCGTGTCCATGAAGATTTTCCCCTGATACGGCGGCTCCAATTTTTGGGTGATTCGCATACCCATGCCCCGGTACATTGCCAAATCTTCAATGTCGTATGCAACCCCGAAAACGCCGGGGGCTGCAATTGCAACCCGGTGTGAGGTCGTGCCAACGATGCTGTCAAATGTTCCTACTTCATCCCATTTGACAACTGCCATGCCTTTGTATCGCAGAACACCCGGCATCAGGACTCCCGTGCCATCGGTTCCGGTCAGGAAAAATTGGTAGATTGCAGGGATTGTGCCGAACGTTGCAACGAGGTAATCTTCGTAAGCCTGAAATTCCGGGGCTGTGCAAAGGATAATCGGGAACACCTTGCCGTTGGTTGCACGGTAAAGCGAGTTCTGAGCAGCCGTTACGCCGCGAACCCTTGCGCCGTTTGTAATCCATTTGGAAAACGCCCCTTTTGTGCGGCTGATAAGCAGGTTGAAAAGAGCGATAATGTCCCCGGTATATTCGTTGGTAACGTCGTCAATGTCGGAATCAGGGATTTCGATATTGTAACCGTCAACGCCTTCGTTTGCAAGAGCGTCAATAATGGTGATGATGCCCGCGCAATCAATCCCGGTTTGCTGGTCATAGTAGTCTGCCCATGCCAGTTCATCGGTTCCGGTTCCGTCGTCTTTGTTGTAAAAGCCTTCGGTGTTTGCAGCCTCAATGAAGGGGTGATTTGCGAAGTGGAATTGCTGAGAGAAAGAATTGCCAACGCCTTCGTATGCAACGGAAAGGAGCATTTGCATCATTTGCGCCCCCTGTGGAGTGCCAAGCATATCCCGGACTTTGTTGCCTGAGCCATAGAGTTGCTCGTAACAATCGTTCCACCAAGCATCCGGGCAGATTTCCATGTTCACTTCATCCGGGCAGGTCGGAAATTCGTCAACATCCTGCCGGATTCTGCCTTTTGGGTTCCATACGCACCCGTTTTTGCGGGATTGCAGAACGTGTTCAGGGGCTTTGATTCGGCCAAACTTCACAGTCTTTCGCCCGTTCAAACGGACGTTGCTATACAGGCCAAGTTCGTTCAGGGCAATATCACTTTCCTGAACACCAACGCGCTCAAAAATGGTAAGCGTGTCGGCTGTGGGGACTTCGATATACCTGCCCGCACGGTCAGCGTCAATGGTAATGCCCTCAAAGTTAATCGGGTAAATGGAGCCGGTTATGGTTTGCATAGCCTCGCTGTTTGTTTGAAAAGTGAGTATTTGGCTGCCCGGTAGTTCGGGTTGCTTAGTTGCTTAGTTGCTTACAGGCTTTTTAAGCCATGCTTTCATTTCGTTGTTCTGAATAACGGTTCCGGCTTTGCTGCCGCCGCCGTTTCCAAGTTGGTGCGAAACGGTTTCGGTATTTTCGTCTGTTTCGAGCGAACGCCCCGCCTTGAGTTTGGAGATTTCCGAAGCAAGGGTGTTTTTCTCCTTGTCGTGATTGGCTTTGAGTTCGGAAATTTCCTTTTCTTTGCCTTTCAACGATTCCTCCAATTCTCCAACCCGGCCACTGAGCGTTTCCGCTTCCGTTTCTTTCGCCTTCAACTTTTCATTGACTTCGGTAATGGATTTGGTGTTTGCCTCAACCTTTTCCGAAAGTTCTTTCATTTGAGCGGCAACCGTGTCCTGAGCAGCCTTGATAGCCGCTTCACGGATTCCTGACAGCGTGTCCGTAATTTTGCTTGTCGCCTCGTGGACTTCGCTTTCAGTTGCTTCCTCCGAAAGCCCTAAAAAGTTGGCGCACCAACCCATAATTTCGGAATAGAATTTCGCTTTGGTAGCATCCCAAGTTTTCATGCTTTCTTCTTTTTTATCCATGCTTTCGTTCTGGAAAGCAGGTAGTTGAAGTTCCCGGTTCCGTCTGATAAGCCCCGGTTTTTTGCCTCAGTCGCATTGAACATCGCGCCTGAAAGCGTTTCTTTTATTGTGAGCCGGTCGCCTGAAAGCGGCCTTGCGGCTTTAATTGAATCCTGAAATTCTCCGGTCATTTGATTGACCATTGCTTTCAATATGGAAAAATCGCCGTCGAGGGCAGCCCTGAAAGGCTTGTTTTTCCCCCCGCTTTCATCCGCATATATGTCCATGAAACGCGCCTTGTATTCGGTTAAGAGTTTCATGTCAAGCGTTATGAAAGTTCCGATTCCGCCGAATCTGCTTTCTTTCGAGGCAGCAATAATTTCATCCGCCCCTGATATTGCATTGTAAGCCGCGCTTGCCGCAAAATGCACGTTCGCCAAGACCGGCTTGTTTCGCTCATTGATAACCTCTCTTGCGAGATTCCCGGCTCCTGATTGCCCGCCGCCGCTATCGGTATCAACGATTATGGCGGCAACGTTTCGGTTCCGGTAGGCGGCTCTCATATCATCTGCGAAGTCATAAATACCCCGCGAAGAAAGCCCCCCTTCATTTTGCATCATACCGCGCAACCTCATAACTGCAATGCTGCCTTCGGGTGTGCTGGATTCACTTCCAATTGAGTTTTCGTCCACCACTTTGTAATCACCGCTTGCACTTTGCAAAACCATCATTTTGGGTTTGCAGGATTCGCGCCGCTCCGAAATTCCAAGTTCCGAATAAGGCACGTTCAAATGCAAGAGGGCAATATCTTGTAGCCCCCGGTGATACAATTCCAAGCCATAGCCAAACTCCATTTCCAATGCCCCGCCATTGACGAGGCTTTGAATCAGCATATCCAGATATGCACTATGTTGGGCAATGGGCTTGACATCTGACATCGGCTCGCACGGCTTTAATTGCACGGCAAACGTACATCCAGAAGCAAGCCAGAACCATAGTTTTGAATGAAACCCCGGTTAGATATTAACCGGCTTTTTTGAGAGAGCGGTTTTCACTTGTTGAATAGTTATACCATAAGTGATTGATATTCTTGGAATTGAAACCTTTTTTTCAAATCGGTCGTAATGAACCAAAGGCCGAATGAGTTCACAGTAAGAAAGCGTTTCAAAATGGAAACGGAGTTTTTCGGGTATGTTTTCATACCTTTCTACCGGGTCGGTATCAGTCAGGAAAGCAGCAACACGAATAGCCATTCGATGAAACCGCTCTTGCTCAATTCGCTGTTTTCGGTTCATTCTTCGTCTTTTATCAAACCTTCATCAATTGCCCATTTGAACCAACGGACAACCGGCTTGCTGTTGCAGCAATAATGGGTAGGTGAGAGTTTATATTTGTTGTGAATCTGCATAAGTTCGGCAGTTCGATTGAGGCGGTAAGCCTCTAAAACCCTGCCATGTTCCTCTTTTGGCAGTTTGGAAAAATCCCACATAGGCACCATTATTTTTTGTTCATCGGGAACGCCATGAGGCAAAAGGTCAGCCCATGAGGGCAGCATCATCATGATTTCAACCCGGTTTTCGCCGGGCAAAAGAGGCATCCAAAAATCGTAATCGCTCTGTTTCTTTTCGGCCTTTCCAAGTTGTTCTCGCATCCATCGAACCGAAAAAGAACGGTCTGAAAATTCGCTCCCGATATATTCCCCGCTTACCCGGCTTCCACAAGCCCATATTTGTCTGCCGGGGAAAAGGGAGGCCAAAACGAGGTACTTATCTTTGGTATCTTCGGGCATTTCATCAAAAGAGTTTACGCGCCGCTCCTGAGCGATTTTGAGCGCATCCGGGTTCGGCTCCAATTTTTTGCCATCAACCCTTTGAGGCAGGTTTTTTAAGTGCCAATCCCAACGGGCAATATTGGCCGGGGTCGGAATGAAAGCCTCTCCATTATTTGGATATGCCGACTTGAATTTATCAAAAATATCTTGTGCTTTCATATCAATATTCGGTTTGGGTTTCACAATCAACAGGCTCCGAATGGAAGGTTGAGCCATAGCCCAACGCTTCCCATGTGCCTTGGAAAAACTTCTGCTTTTGCTCAGCCTGTGTATAGAGGTAGCAATCCTGTCCGTTGAGCGTTACCAAGATTCGGAAGGGGACGCAAGCCAAATGCTTTATCTTGAAATATCTCATTCCGCGCTCAGGATGAACCAGCGTTGAGATATTGAAGGTAAAATAAGGAGCGCCAACGCTATTGAATGTATCAACAAAATTGGTCATAAACGGCCTTCCGTCAACGTCAATAATATTGACATCTCCAAAGGCTATTGGGTTCGTAATCAACTCAATGCCGTCAACAATGAATGAAGCAAGCCGCATTTGGTTTAGTGTATCCTGCCTCATATAAACGCCCAAATCCTGATAGTATTCACAGGTCGTGAATTGGCATCCGCAAGGAAGGTCACAGCAATCAGATTCGGCGGGTTCAACAAAGAATGTGACCGGCGTAGAAATCTCTGAGCAAGCCGCGAAGTCTCTTATCCCGGTCATCGGGACAACCAACGGTATTCCGTTGTAATCGAAGGCGAACAATTGACGAAAATTGTATTGCGCATAATCCTTCATTTTAAGGTACATGAGCAGGTCAATGGTTGCGCCGTTTTTGGTTTGGGTAAGCCCTAAGTAGAAAGACGTGAAAAGGTCGGTAGGCTCATTTCCGAAAACCACATTTGCATCAACCCCCGGCGTTGGCTCTAATTCAAGAGTTCGCAATTGTGTAGCATATCCGAACTCAGTTATGGCCGGGGCATCGGCGGCAATGTTTACCGGGTTTGCCCAATAAAAATCACAATAGGTTCCCCCCAAATTAGGGTTTGGGTTTTTCTGCTTTATCAAACCGTAGGCATAGAAAATCCGGGGCTGAATGTTGAAACTCCTTTGCCCTTCGATATTATCCCAAATTCTTGGAAGATAAGGTAAAGGGCTTCTGCCCCCGGCTCCAGAAGCGATAAGCGTTATTTGCCCTTCCAAAGTCGGTTCAAAAAGGGGGTTGATAATGCTTTCAATTTCATCGGGCAAATCCTGCCCATTTATGAGTTTCCGGCTGTGGGCAGGTTCATCAAGGCTGAGTGAATCAATATAAGCGTCCGTTGATTCTGCAAACTCCAAACGGGTATATCGTTTTAATTCAGGCCGCACATTTTTAACCTGAACGCTCTTTGAAATCACCATGTGGTTAATATCAACTACCGGGCTTTCCTCCAACAAAAAGCCGGGGACTGTGGAGCCAAAAACGTTTGAGGTTTTATACGGAAATATAGTGATTGTTTTCGTTTCCCAATCTGTATCAATCCTGCCATTTATCAGGTGAACCGTTGCTTTTAGCCAGTCCAAAAGATTTGTATTCCCGTCCACCGTATCAGCGATATTGATAACGTTGGAGTAGTTCATAAGGCAGTTATTCAAGGGTATTACCTCGAAATAAAGCCCCGGTTCGACAAACAAATCAGGCTCCGTATTCGGTAGAACGTTGCAACCAATAACCCCTTTTTGGTTTGGCTTCAACACACATTCGATTTCAACCGAAACCGCTTTCTTTTCCCCGGCTGCAAACTGTATGGTAACGGCTGATTCGGGAGGGGAAATTATTTCGCCGGTATAGGAGTTGTTGTTGTTTTCATCAACCTCCAAAATCTCGAATATCGCAGTAAAGGGAAGCGGCCTGTCATTGTTTATTTCCGCCTTCAAAATAAATCGGTATTTGAGCGATATTGGAGTACTGTTTTGTATGCCGCAATCCCAACCATCTTCCGTTATCGAAAAATCGTTTGGCAGGGATTCGGCAAGCGTTCCCTTTATCTTTTCTGAGAACCTCAGAAAGTTTGTGCCTGAACTGTATTGTGCAAATCTCCTTTGCAGGAAATCCCGCCCCCGGATTCGCCCCCCGGTCGTGTCAGCGTCATAATATGTTGGAGAAAGGCAGTAAACCCAAAGGCGTTTGAACCATGCAGCGTCAAATATTACGCCGTCTATCGTCCAACCGATTTGACAAAATCCCCGCTTCAAAATATAGGGCAGAGAAATGAGCGGGCGAATATCTTCCGGGGCAATAAATTTCACCCGGTTCTCAGTGCCTTGTGGCGGCTCTGTGAGGTCGCACCAACCCCCGTAATCCATTACCGGCCAATAAGTCGAATCATTGTCATCGGGAGAATAAACGCCTGAATATTCCGGCTCAGCCCAATTTTGTTCAATGTCATAATAATTCGGAGAGGCAAGCCCATAGTCAATTTGGTTAATAGGCAGTTGGGTTGCCAATTCAATCCAATGCTCAGGCGAACGCCGCAATTCAACTTCCCATGTTTCCGTTCGCTCTGTTTTTCCCTTGACAACCAAACGGTCAAATTGCAGGGCATAACCTGAAACAAGTACCGAAACACGATAATAATTTGCCCGGTTGTCGAGGGTCAAAGGCGTTTGCCAGTCTGCAAAAACAGCGTCATTTACCTTGCTGAAAGGAAGGGTAAACCCTAACGCCCCCTCTGTGCTTATTGTGTTTACAACGGAAAGCCGCTCAACGTTTTTTGTCAGCCTAATAGAAAAATTGGAGGGAAGGTCTAAGACCGCCTCCGAATTACCGCCAAGCCTGTTTTGGGCTTCTAATGACAGCTGGTAAACCCTTATTTCCGTGCAATTGTCCGGCATTTATTTTCTGCGTAAAACGAGCGTTTGGTCTTGTTCGTCTGGAATTTTTACCGTCACAACGGCAACGTCATCGGCTTCAAAATCCCATTTCCAAACTTCCTCTTTTGCCGCATATACGATAAGGGTATTCCCGCCCTGCTCAAAGTCAAAGCAAAACCAAGTATCGAAATATTCCGGCAAGGTTCGGCAGAAAAGGCCGCTCCTTTCAATTCGGTACTCCCATTTGAACCCGACCGCCGAAACGGTTTCCCAATCGCCGAACACTTCCGGCTCTTGGTCTTTCTTGCATGAATGGAATAAGAGGGCAATTAAAATCAGGATAGAAACAATTTTTTTCATGGCTCAATACCTTTTTGAGTTGGAATATCGGCAAGGTAGCCGGTTGCCCGGTATTCAATCCCTTGCCCGGTTACGGATATTTTCACGCTGTCCAAGTCAAGCAAGAACTTTTTTGCTATTGGCGCAACGTCGGAAGCCGGGTAAACTGAAAAGACACGTTCCCCCGGAACCTTGATTTTATGCTGAGGCGATTGTGTCAAATGCTTCAACCATCGCCTGTTTTCATCATCGTTGAGGGCATAAATTACAAAACTGATTCTCTCGTAAGTTCTGAGGCTTACGAGCGTTCGCCCGCCCTGCCTTGCCTTTGCAATTCTGTCTTCTGCGCATGAGACTTGTATATTGATTTCCTGCCCATCTCTTACCATGTTCCTTTCCTCAATATCAATTATTTGTGTTGTCCATCCACCGGGGGGGGTCAGGAAATACAGGTCGGTTGTTTCATCGCAGCAATGCCCCGGATAAAAGGTAAGAATCTCCGAACCGTTGTCAATAATGTCATTCGTTAGAGTTTCGTAAATGTCAACCTTCACTTCGTAACCAACAATATTTGCGGCTGTAAGCGTAGGCGTATTGTCAAGAACGAATTGAGGGGAAATATTGAAATTGACGGGTTGATAGAATGAACTGCCCATCGTAAGCGGGTCATTGACCGTAACCAAAAACTGCTCTTGAAAAGAGGCGTTGAAAACGTTGAATCTTGCAACAACCCGGTATTGCCCAAACTCCTGTTGGCGATTGTTCAGGAACCAAAGCCAAGCAAACGAGTTCCAACAAAGTTTCATGCTCTTTGGCTGCGTAGTCAGGAAGTCGGGCAAGAATTGACCGGGGGGAAAGCCTTCCGGGTGATTGTGCCAATACCGTCGCATCTGATAGGGGTCGTCAACATCGAAGGCCGCATTGATTCCCAAAACAATATCAGATTTCTTTATTGTGCCGGATTGACCTTGGCAGTTTTCCCGGTAAACCCAACCATATTCCAACGCCAAAAGCCGCATGAGAGAACGGCCATTTTCAATTGACGAAATAAAACTCGTGCTGGTAAGGTCGGGAAAGTGAGTGAAAAGCCCCAATTCAATATCCCGGCGATAATCAACCGAAACCTCTCCAACTTCATCGCACAATTTATCGGCTTCGATTCCAACCAATTTGCTGATTGGCAAAAACTCGCTGGCTGCATCTTGGAAAAATCCTGCCCGTGTTACTATTTTGAACCCTTCGACATAAACCGGGCTTACCCCGTTTGCAAACGAGCCTGAACCGCCTAAAGCAGTCAAGGCGGTAAAGTCCATGTGTTCAACTGCAAAACGCGGTTGTTCCCTGCATTCAATCCATTGAAAAGTTATTTCATAAGTGGAGCCGACAATTGTGAAAATGCCACCGTACAAAGCCCGATTGAAAAACAGGTTTGCACTCAACATATTGGCGAAATTCAGAACTGTAAGCAACCCGATTGTATCAACTTTGAAAGACGAACTTGTGAAATCTTCGGTTCCGTTCACCTCGAAATCATAACCCCAAATTTTAAGAGGCGTTCCATCTGCCGGAACCGTGCAGGTAAAAGGAATGACAACGGTAATTGAAGCCTTTGCCCCCGGCGTAACAATCGCATCCGAAGCGTCCGCTTGCAGCGTCCAGCGCAAGCAATCAGACATAGGCACAGGAGGTTGCTTGTCGAAAGAACCCCCTATTTCATCCCTCGGAATTGAGAGCGGTTGGCTTGTAATGGTTATCATGCCTCTCTATTTTTAGCCATTGAAGTTGTCCGCTCATTGAGACGGTTTGCGTCATCCAAGCCCTCAGCGATTGAGAGCCGGGAAGCCGCGCCAACTTGGTCGGCAATTGTTTTTGCCATGAATTTTATTTCATCTTCCGTAAAGGTAGCCCTTGCATCCACCACAATCGTTTGTGCGCTCCCTGAGCCGCTTTGACCCGGAATGGCAAGTTGTGGAGATACCGCCAACGAACCGCCCTGTTGGAACGTATGAACGCGCCTGAAAGCCGTTTTCTGAGCAGGTGAAAGAATGTTTGTTCCCAATACCCCGCCTCGTTCAAATCTCACCCCGCCGCCATCAGCGTTGAGGTCGGAAAGGTGTTTGATTTTCCTTGCGCTCCTTTTGTTCAGGACAACCAAAAGTTCGTCCTTTTCCATCTCCACTTGCGTTCCATCGGAGAAAACACCTTTTGTCCCGCCCCGGCTGTGAGGCTGCCCGCCAAGCCTTCCGGGTGTTCCAAGTTTTACAACGCCGCCGCGTTCAAACGTTTGGCTACTTATGACGGCTACTTGTGCCGCCGTCGCAATGGCCGCCGCCGCCGCCGCAAAGAGGTTAGGCAATGCCTCAATGACAGCCAACGCGCCCTGAATAATCGCCTCTTTAATCGCAATTCGTTTCCTTTCATTTGCTGCCTGTTTTTCTATTTGAGCACGTTTTGTATCGCGCTCCTTTTCGAGTTTGGCAATCTGTGCATCATTGCCCTTGGCCTTTTCAATCTTCTTTTGGTATTCAGCGTCTAAGGCGGAAAGTTTGGTTTCAGTCTCTTTCTCAACCCTATTCCTTTCAATATCAAAGAACGCGCCCGAAATAGCCTCAGCCGATGAAAGCAGGAATTGTTGAAGTTCCTCGCGTTTGGCCTTTTCCTTTTCAAGCCGCGCCAACTTGTCATCCTGAACCTCTTTATCCTTTTCGTTTATAGCGTCAAGGGTTGAGATTTGGGTTTGCTCTAATTCGTTGTTTGCCTCATTAACAGCATCGGCATAGTCGAGGTAAGCCGTCTTTCTTTCTTCTGCCGCCTTTTTATCCCTCGCTGCAATCAATTCCGCCGCGTCCGTGCCTTCGCTTTGCGCTTGCTCAGTTATTTGGGAAACATCGGCATTTCTGTCTGCCTGAATGCCTTGGAGCTGAGCGTCAAGGGTTGCTTTGGCCGCTTCAATCTTGGTCTTTTTAACCGCCTCAGCAAATTGAACCGCCGCCGCCGCCTTTTCTTTTTCAAGGTCAAGTGACTTTTGGTTGTATTCGGCTTGCGCCTCCAAACTCCTGTCTTGAAATTCCTTTTGGGTGATTTCGCCCGAAAGTAGTTGTTCTTTCAATACCGAAATTCTGGCATCAAGCCCCTGTTTCAATTCGGTTTGCCGCTTCTCAATTCCTATGCCGAAAAGGGAGGCTTCGACTTGTGCAAGCCGTTCAGCGTTTTGTTTTGCAAGTTGCTCAACTTCTGCCCCGGCTTTTGCTAATTCTTCTTTCTGTTTGTCAACCGCCTCTTGCCGGGCTTCTGAAACCGCGTCAATCTGCTTTTTGAATGAAGCCCTTATGGATGCCTCCTGCTCAGACAAAAGCCCGCCTTCCGTAATATCCTGAGCCGTTGCAACCCCGCCTTGTTTGTCAACCTTTATTTTCAGGTCTGAACGCTTGCCCTCAACTTGTGCCAATGCTTCATCCCTTCGTATTTCAATTTCGGTAATCTGCCGGTCAAACTGGTTAAGAATCGTTGAAGCGTCAAAATCCCGAATGGAATTTCTGAGTTCATTTATTCGCTGGATTTGTGCGGCCAACGCTTCGTTTTGTTCCTCAGCCGCTTTCTTTGCTTTGCGCCCCGCCTTTCCTGAAATGTCGCCCGCTTCCTCAGCCGATTTGCCCAAATTCTTTACCGCTCCGCTTGCTTTATCTGCATTCGAGGCCAAGCCACTTGCCCGGTCAGCGAATTGCCGCCGCAAGTCAAGTTCATCTTGCTCAGCCGCCGAAAGATTATCTTCTGCCTTGCTGCGAAGCCCTGCGAAATTTCGGTCAACTGTTTTCAAAGAAGCCTCCAATTCCGCAATATCGGAATCGAATTGCTGTTTCAGATTCGTTCTCAGTTTTTTAGGGTCATTGGCAAAAAGTAGCGTTCCGAAATTTCGGAATGTTTCGCCCGCCGTAAGTTCTCCCAACAATGCCCGGTCGGGTGTTGCCTCCAACTCAACCTGTCTGAGCCGCTTTTGCACAATCTCTGTTTCGATTGCCTCTTTTGCTCTCAGTTTCTGCCGTTCGATAATTTGCTCCCTGAGAGTTGAAGTAAGCCCGACTTGCAACAATTCGAGTTCCTCAATCGAAGCCTTTTCGAGTTGTTGTTGATTCAGGATAGTAGGGTACAATTTTATCAAATCCTGAATCGCGCCGTTGCGTTGATCACGGGAAGCCTTTTCGTTTTTCAGGATTGCGAAATTCTTTTCAGTGGCAACCGTTTCCTTTACGATTTGAGCCGTCGCGTTGTCAAGGCTTTCTGCAAGGATTTCATTTGCCGTTGCCATGCCATCGGTTGCGGCTGCCCAATCAAACAACTTGTCGGCATCTTGCCGGATAAATTCGAGGAATTGAGTGAGCAGGTCAATAATGTCTGCAAGCCCTTCCGATATTGCCCCATCCGTAAGAAGATTGGAGAAGGCGTTTGAAAGCCGTTCCACGCTTGCGCCATCCGTTTGGTTTCGCTTCTCAAATTCGCCCAATACGCTGTCATTGTTTCCAAGGGCTTCTGTTGCCTGAGCAACCCGCGTAGTGAGCAAGCCCATGTCACCGCCCAACTTCCCGACAAGTTCACTCACTCCAACACCTTCCAATTTCAGGTCATTAAGAACCTTTTGCAGTTCGGTATTGGAAAGGTTGCGGTCATTGAGTTTTTCAAGGAAAAGGTTGACGGCTCCGAAAATGTCATCATTTACCAACTTCTTAAATTCGTCGGCAGGAACCTTTGCGACTTTGGCAAAAAGTTCGGGAGTTTCGGCAACCCTTTGAAGCAAGCGAACGTATGCGGTTGAGCCTCGTTCAGCCAATATGCCAACCTCGTCAATCGTAGAGGCTATGCCCAAAAGTTGCCCGGAAGAAACCCCGAATTGCTGCCCTAAACCGGCGATACGGGAAGTAATATCGGCTATGCTTGCGCCGCCCGCCGCGCCTTGCGATTCCAGCACGTTGATTGCATTGCCGATATTTAATATGTCCTTGCCAATATCGCCGCTCTTTATATCCAAGAGAACGTTTCGCAGTTTTCCCAAAACATCGGTTGTTGCCTCAACGTTGCCGCCAAACTGGTCTCCAAGAGCGACATTCACAACGTCCACCGCGTCAACGAAATTGAAAAGGTCTTTTTCGGCAACGCCAAGTTTACCGCCTATTTCGGCTATGCCAAGTTGGTCAACGAGGCTGGTACGGGTTTGCCTGTTTTCCAGCCTATCCGAAAGCCGCTCAACGGCGGCTATGCTGGTATTTGCAGCCTTGGCAACATCGGCAATTTTATCTGAAACCTCAGCGTTGACACTAATGACTTGCGCTCCCAATCTTCGCACCCCTTCCAATAGGGCGAACACGCCCCCGGTGATAAGCCCCCCGGTCACTATGTCGCCCAACTTCAAAGCCGCAATCCGGTAGTTTCCTACCTGTCCAGTGAACCGGCCAAGCGATTGTTCAACGTCGTTTATCTGAGATTTGAGAGCCGCGCTTTTTTTGATAAGGGCTTGCCCAAAATTTGATTCGCGTTCTGCCTTGGAGAGTTTTGCAACCTGCTCTGTAAGTTTTGCGTATTCAATGCGAATCCCGGCAAGGCTGTCTTTAGGAAGTTGAGCCGCTTTAAACTCCCTGTTTAGGTTCTTTTGCTGCTCAGTAAGTTTGCCAATTTCAACGCCTGTTTTGGCAATTTCTTTGTTCAACTCAGCAACCCGCTCAGAAGCAATACCCGGTTGCCTGAGTTCCATGCGCAACTCCTTTATCTTGTTTCTTAACTGCTCAATGGCAAGGGCTGCTTGCGATTGGTCAGCGACGATTTCAAACAGGATTTTCAAATCGTTACGTTGATTAGAAGGTCAATGTTTTTCATTTCCCCCAATTGTATTTCAAGGCCAACCCCCTCAAATTCATCTTCCATCAAACCTTGTATTTCAAAAATGCTCTCATTCAAAACTTCCGTTATGAACCCCGTTCTGGTTCCGGTTCTGGAGAATTGATATGAGGCTCTCGTTGGTATGCCTTCGCGCTTGTGAACGTTCGCAGTCGCAAAAGCAGCCGATAAAGCCTCTCTTTCATTCAGCCCCTTTTTTTCCCAAAACTTGACAAGCCCCTGAATGTATTGGCTCCGACCGCCACGACCTCTGCCGGGCGAATAGGGTATCTTTTCCGGCCTGATACCAAACTCCAAAAACAACCCATAATCTTCGCCGCCCATCCTTCCAACAAATGCCCCGTTTTCAAACACAACCTCATATTCGAGGCTCTTTGCAAGCCGCCCCGTGAGGTTATGCCCTTGCGACTCCAATTTCTTCCTGAGCCGATGTTGGAGAACGCGCATGACCTTTTCAAGCGATTGCTTTATGTTGAGCCGTTCGGCCATCCATCAGTTGTTTTTTGCTTGGTGATTTTCAAAAATTCGCTTCATGTTCTTTTCGGCCTTGGCTCCAACTCTGATAGCCAAGATTGCGAAAATGCCAATGAATATCAAAAAACCTCCGACGATACAAAGCAAGATTTTCATGTCAGAAATTTTAGGCCGGTTAATTTATCTGAACGGACGTTTTCAAACATAGGGCTTTGCGGGTAATTCGGGGCAATCAATTCGGAAGCCCTTCGGCATACTTGGTAGTAACTGAGTTCGGGTTGCTTTTTCAGGGCTTCCAATATGGCAGTCGTGAACACGCCGCCGCGTTCATCTTCGTATGAAACCTGATAGATATTGGAACTTGCATAGTCGAAATAGTTGCAACGAATGCTCCTTTTATCGCCCTGCGTAGGGGTTGGCAAAATTTCAACTTTTGGAATTTTGGTATATCGCGCTCTTGCGCTGTTGTAAGGCTTTCCGTCCCTGATAAAACGCCAATTGCTTTCCGCAAAGCAGCAATCAGAAACTTTGATAACCTTCACCCCGGACTTGAATTTTTTGAGAATTTCCCGCATCTCATAATCCCAAAGTATTCCATCATGGAAGCAATGGGCAGTCAAGCGTTTTGTCTTTTTGCTTTTAGGAGGGATATAGTCATCGTATGTGCCATGCCCCGAAATGCTGAGAAACAAAATATCCCCTTTTTTCAGGCTTTTGGCATATTCCGCCATCTTATTGGTGAAGTTGGCAACCGTTGCGCTCTTGTCGGTCATAAGCATTGGCAGAAAGCCGCGCTCATTTGCGTAGTCAAAGAGCCGGGTTGCATCGAATACACATTGCTGCAAGTCCACGTTGCCGCCATAAAAAGATTGGCTGTATTTATTGATTCCGACATTGAGGGAAAATCTGAGCATTGCTTAGCAGTTTTTGCAACCCGCCTCCTGAGAGATTATCCCGTAATCTGCCGGGCTGAAATCAAACTCTGTTGACAGGCAATCAGATGAATTTATGGTTACTTCAATTGCGCTTCCAAAAAGTTGGCCGCTTATGGTTTCTTGCCGGTAGATTTGGTATTCTTTGTTGGCGACATTCATAGAGTTTTTGAGCATTTGAACGGTCTGATAACTCGTTATATCGCCATTCGTTTTCATCGCATCCAGCATTTTGATATGATAAACACGCTTTGCCGGGTCAACGCTGGTTGTAGCCAAAACAACGCCTGAGAGGTAATACAGGACGTTGAAAAGCATGATTTGCGTGTCCCTGAAAATCTCGTTTACCGTTCGGGCTTCGCACCCTGAGCAGCCGCCCGAACATTTGTCTTGGTCGTATTTATCCCAAACGCAAAGCAGGATTTGGTATGTTCTGGTTGCCTGTTTGTCGAAGGGGTTTTTGGCTATTCCCCTTCTCTCAAAAGCAGTAAGAACCGGAAGGGAGCCAATTACCTTGTTGGCGTTCCAAGAACTTTTTTCCCAATCCCTCGAATAGAAATAGGGTTTTGCTTTATCACAGGCAGTTGCCCCCATATTGTCATTCGTCAATTCCGTTGCCCCATCAAATTGCAAAACCCGGAATCCGTTCAGCCTCAAACATTTGCTGCCAGAATCCGGGTAAAATCTTACGCAATCGCGCAAGGCCGCATAAAAATCTTCAAGTTCGATATTCATTGTTCCGCATTTTCTGCTGAAATGAGTTCGACAACTTTTTCAAAGTTGCTGTTGAAAATCTGCTCATAAGTGTTTCCAACCCATCCGTTTTTCAGGAGCCGGATATAAAGTTGATTCCAACCTACGCGGTTGAATACTTCCTTGCTATGCGCTTTTGCTTTTTCGTGCGCTTCGCGTTCTGCCTTTTGGTCACCACCGCGATACCGAAAAGGGGGAGGCTTAAAGAACCAATTATACTGTGGGTTTCTTTCAAGGCTAATAGTGTACTGTTTAAAAAAAAATCCACGTCCAACGCAACGTTTGCCGGAATATCCTGAAAAAGCGAAACCCTTTTTTCAATATGCAAAAGGCGTTCATTCCTGTCAACCGGCAATGATTCGCCTTCTTTTAGAGCGAGTATTGCCATCATTTCAAGATAGTCCGTAAACATACGGCTGCCTGTTGGGTCTCCTTTTTGAGATTTTACCCGCTCAGAAAGCCGCAACAATTCGTATGCGGAAATTGCTTGCCCGGTAGATATGTTCGGTAAAATAGCCCGATGATAGAGGGGGCTTTGAGCGATATACGGGATAAGGAATTTTTGGCCTTTATGCTCAAAAGCAAAATCGTCTTTCGTTCTTGCTTTTGGCTTATATGCTGTCAAAACCTTTGCAATCCAGCCGTAACAACCCCTGAGCGTTTCATCAATTTCTTCACTCTCCAAATACATATTCCCGACTTGGCTTTTCAGAATCGTATTCAGGTCAACCCCGGAAACAGCGTGAACCGCGTCGGCCATTACAACAACCGGGTTTTCGATTTCATCTTCCGGCCTTTCGCCAATAAGACGCTTTGTTGCCGTCACAAAATCAACATATTGTGAAAGTTTCAATTCTGACAAATTCTCAGGCAGATTGAAGTCGGCAATTATTGCCCCGGTATCGCTTTTAAGACGGCCTCGTATCATTTCTGCCGATACTTTTTTACATGGTTGAGAATTGCAGTTGCCAAGGCGGTTGCGCTGTGGCTTTCCTTATATTCGATTTCCAGCATATCGGCAGTTGAGCGAAGCCGGGCAAGGCCAAATTCTTTGCCGATGCCAGCCGGTTTCATTTCGAGCAAGAGCGTCATTTCTTCTTTGCTCAATGGGTTTGCGAGTTCGGCGGCTTCGCTACTGAGTTCATCCGCAACAACTTCTTTTTCGGGGTTTTCCGGCTCCTGTTTTTGCGGTTGCGGCTTTTGCAATTGAGAGGGGGGAGATTGCAGATTTTCCGGTTGCGCTGTCTGAACCGGGCTGCTGCCTCTTTTGGATACGCGCTTCAACTGAAACGTCTGAGGCTCCAAGCCTTCTTTTTTTTTCCCGAACGTTATTTTTCGGATTGTCTTTGCTGCCCGTTCGTCATTGCTGACAACGGCCATTTCAGCACGTTCGCCGTTCACTTCACGCTTTGCTTGCTGAGCCGCCAAACGGCCTTGCTGCCCTTCTGAGCGAATGAGTGTAGCCCTTGTGTCAACTACACGAAAATCATGCGCCTTGTAAGTTCTGAGGGCGATTATATGGGCTTCCAAAAGAGCCTGCCCATACTCGGAAAGTTGTTCCATAAATTAGGATATTGCGCGAACCTTCCGGGTATGAACCTTTCGGGTTGCTGGTTTGAGTTCAAAAATCGAACGTTGGACAATCATTACTGCAAGGTCAGGGCTTTTGCCTTTGAGCAGGAGCCGGATTTCCTCGTTTGGAATTATCCGCAATTTGCCGTCTGCCAAAGTAATCCCTTTCTTGATTGCCTTCAATTCGGCGGTAATGTTACGCCGCAAATCTATATCATCTATCGCACAAAAAGCCTGCCTATTTGCCAAAATGTCTTTGAATTTGTAAAACAATTGAACGCGAAGGTTGAGGTATTGGCTCCTTTTTGCCTTGTTTTGCCCCTTCCCGATTTCCTCTTTATCTTCCAAAGGTGTTGAAGCCCCAACAACAGGGCGGGCATTTGAAAGGTAGCCCCTGAGCATGGAGCCAATGCCGGTAGCGTCAAAAGAAATGTTTGACCGGGGAACGCCATGTTTTTTTGCAAGCCCCTCTAACCAAGGCTGAACTTCCTCCGGGGGTATATGCACAGATTCATAATAATGTTCCAAAACCCAATCATCCCAAATGCCAACGGTGAACCTGTCGCCCCCTTCCAAGGCAACGTCTGCCGTCAAATACCTGTCCTTGGCAAGCCCGGTTCCTTTTACGAAACTGTTTGTGAAAAAGTCGTAAATCTCAGCGTCTTCATAAAGACGGCGGTCGTCAAGGTTCGGGTCAATCCACCTGCCATCCAAAAGTTGAACCCGGTCAATCTCGCTTTGCGCTAAAAGCCCGCCAACATATCCGGGGTCTTTGCTGGTAAGGGCAGGGTTTTCGGCCAACTTACCTCCGATGAAAGTAATGCTTTTTATTGAAGATTCTGGAATTTGGCCGCGCTCATGTTCGGGCAATTGCTCCCAAACCTCATGCTGATTGTCCCCCCAAATTATTTCACCGTGATACCGAACAAAATACCTTAGAACGCCCGCCCGCTCTTTGATTGGAAATGCCCTCAAACTTTCGATATGAAAATCATCTGGATATAACCACCATTGAATCAACTCTTTTACCCACCCTGAGCCTTGCGGGTTGGTGGACGCACGGATAACAGGGCGAACGCCGCAAGTTGTCCGGTTCCGGCTGAGCATATAAAAAAACTGGTATTCCTCGAAATGGGTAAGTTCATCGAAACCGATATAGGCGATTTCAGCCCCTTGATATTTCAGTACATCAAGGGTTTGATTCAGGTGTCCAAAGTTTATTGAAGCGTTGGAGGGGAACTTGAAAGAGGGATTGTTTTGTCGGACGGTTGGAGTGTATGGCATGGGCAGCCCCAAATACAGTTCTAATGCTTTATCCCAAAGCCCCCCGGTTGCAAAAATTTGGACGTGTTCACGCCGGAAGATTATGGCGTTATACCCCGATACATCCAAGTGCCTTATTCCTTCCAAGAGCAGGGCGAAAGTTTTTCCACAACCCGCACTTCCTCCCATTATCACAACGTCGGCAGGGCTTTCCAAAACCGACCATTGAAAGCCGGGTTGCGGTTCGATATTTCTGACTACCTGCATTACACATGAAACGAAAAAAACTTGTCGCCGGGAAGAATAGCGGTTTCAAAGATAAAGTCTTTGCGAGAATCAAGATAACGCACATCCGTTGCTACCAAATTCAAAAATTCAATGTGCTGAGCATAAGACCAACCAACGAGGCAACCCGCGCTGTATTTACCAACTTCTGCCGGGGGTGTACCGAATTTTGTTGTATGCTGATTGATTCCAAAAATGCCCGTATCAATAGGGTCATTTGGGCTTCGCTTGCCGTCTCTGTTTATATCCCGATGCACCTTTACCGGGGCAACCTGAACCAATGCAGGCTGAACGCCTTGGTGTTTGCCGAATTGCCAAGCCTTGTATTGGCCGAAAGCGATACGGGCGGCTCCGTATTTATGGAGAGGGTTTTGGGTGTAATATTTCCCCGGTTCCGTTGTAGCCCGGTAGTTGAGTTTGATTTGAAACCCTGAGCCGTAAAATGACAACACCAAACGCCGGTCATTCCATCGGTTTGGAAGGTCAGCGTTTGGTGTGCCGTCGTGATTGCAGCCTTCGATATAGACGATATTCAGCGTTCCTTTGTCTTTGGAAAGCGTCATTCCGTTGGCGTTCATGTAAGCCTCAATTCTGGCTGCAAATTCAGGTTGTGTCATATTTTGCTGAGCGCAAAAGCCGCGCCATTTAATTCAGGACAGGATTTGAAAAGTCTGCAATTTCGGCCTCTTTGCCCCATTTCGTCACGACCAAGTACCCGCCATTGACCGGCTGCAATACAATCGGGTCGTCAATTTGGAGTTGCCGCAAATATGCTTCCCTTTCCGCTTGTTCCGCTTTCTTTACCCGGTCGGCAGCAAGTTGGCTCAATGTAGCCTCAACGCGCTGTTGGCTTGAAATTGAAACTTGCGCCGAACCCTGCATTTGAACTGCTTGAAAATCTCCCCGGCGTTCCTTGCATTCAGAAATGTATTTTTCAAACCGCAAAGGATTGGGTGTTGAATGAATCCGCAATGCTCCCTCGTTTTTTGGAACCAAGTGCGCACCCAACACTTCCATACCTTCCCGGAAGTCACTGAGCGGGGCAACAATGAGGGGGCAAATATGCCTCGAATAATAGACATTCATTGGAGCGTTGAAAGCCTTTGTGTTGAGGCGAAGTACAGCCCGGACTTGTTTGCCGTCGCTTTCGAGCGGGGGCAATGCAGAACTTTGAGAGAAGTATTGAACCGCGCAACGGGTTCCGCCTTCGCCCCGGAAGAAACCGTAAAGACTGCATTTATTTCCTGCCGTGATAAAAGCGAGTTTGCCCATGACTGAGAAAATCGCGCCGGGCTTTTCTGCTTCCTCTAATGAGAGCCAACCGGATGAAACCCGGAAAGAATCTTCACCGGGATTGAACCGCTTGCCCATCACCGGGGGGACGGTGCAAAGAATATCCTGATTTCTAAGACTGAAATTCTTGATATGCTCTTTGTTGATGCAAGGGATTTCGCCGCGATACAGCCAATAAGGAGCCGCCCGAATGCCGTATTTAAAGCAGATATGTTGCAACTGCTTTTCAGTTATGAAGTTGTACTGAGGGTAGAATGTTCTCCAATATTCGACATCGGAGACGAATTTTTGCAGGGCAACGCCTTCGGGCTTGCAAGCCTCCAAAAATGAATCATCGTTTGACTGCCGGATGATTTCGAGCAAGTCAAACTCAAAGAGTTCGTGGATTTCCTGAATTTTAGTGAGTGCCATGTTTACAAAATGTTGATAGGTGATTTTGGCTTTATTGGTGGAGGCGGTGGAGGCGGTGGAGGGTTTTTAAATTCAGGGAGATTGGGGTTTCCGCCTTCGCCGCGAATGTAATCAAACTTCTTTATTAGCCGCTCCCGGAATATGGAAGTTCGTTGGCCGCTTATTGTTAAAACCGCGCCGCTCCTGAGCGTGATTTTAGCCTGAATCCAAACGCCGCTCTCAACTTCGCGGGGGTATATTTCTACTGAGATTGAACTACACATACCCCAATCAACAAACCTGAAAAGCAGGTCAAAAATGGTTCTCCGTTCAATCTCGTAAATATCTTTCTCAGCCATCAGAAATGTTTAAGAATATTGAAGTCCGGGTTAAACAAAGATGAAACCATGAGGACAAGAGTTGCAATGACAGCGATAACAACGGCTGCTATTAGGAAGCCGTGAAAGAGTTTTTCCCAAAGGCTTGCCTTCTTTTCTTCATGCCCGAAACAATTGTCAACGCAATCCTGAGCCTCGTCAACGGTATCGAACTCCAATGTTTCTATTGTTGCCAGCCCGAAAATATCCGAATCTCCGAATTTGTTTTTCAGTATTATTTGACCAAGGATATGGACTTGTTGCTTCTTTCCAGCCCCTTTGTCGGGCTTGTAGTTGACTGCAACAACGTGGGCAAGGTTTATCAAAACCGTTTGCCCGTTCTTTTCAAAACTCAAAAAATCAGCCATGTTTTTATATTGGAATGATTCGATTGATTTGTATTTCAAAAGGCTTTCTCCATCTTCCTGAATTGGCCTTTATAGTGGCAAACTTGCCGGATATTCCGATGATTTCAAAGAGTTTACCCCGTTCCCTTGGATGTTCAAATTTAGGTTGAATCCTTACCTTATTTCCTATTCTCCAAGTTGGTATCGCTGTTTGCAGCGAATATGCAAACCGTGTTTGGAGTTCGCGCAATGCTTGCTCAACCTTTGGACTTGCAATACCCCTTTTAACTTCATCAATCTCAACAATCTTTGTTTTCGGGTGATACCGATATTCTGTTTTTATGATTTGGTGCAGTTTGTAACGGCGGTTATTCTGCTCTTTTGTCAACTTGTTTTTCATTGATTCGGAAATGGTTGGTGACGCTCTTTCATCATTGCCGCCCATTCTTCACGATTCAGAAAATAGCATCCGAAGGGGGGTTGTGAAAACTCAGCAATTATTGTTTCCTCGAATTGTCCGATAAATTCACCATCTGAAAGGCCGGTTGTACTGCTTGGCATTGCATAGGCTCCAAAAGGGGTTCGCACAATGACCGGGTTGTATTTCATCTTCAAAGCCTCATGGATTTCCTGAGTGTTCTTTACCGGCCTGAAATTTTCCCCATCCAAAACCTCGAAACGATTGCCGCAAGTGAGCAGGATTGTTTCAAGTACATGGGCGAAGTAGTATTTGTAACGGCTTGGAGTATAGCCCCGCTTTTGTTCATCAAATACAACCTTGTAATTGCCGTCTGGCAGCGAATCGAAAGCCTCTTTCAAAACTTCCCGACTTTGCCCGGCCAATTTCCCGTTTGCCTTGTCAATGTAAATGACTGTCAAATTACCCATGTCCTTCAATAATTTGCCTGAGTTTTACAAGGCGTTCATAATAGGGTTTAGCAGTTCGGTTTGCAAAGTTGGCCTCAACATATTCCAAATGCCCGACAACGAAATCTGCCGGGCTTTCAATGACAGTATTCCCGTCCAGCCTTATGGGGCTTTTTGGAAGTTCTGAGGCTTCAAAAAAAGCCTTCAAAGATGCGAGTTCGGCTTTGTTCATCCTTTAAAATCGGTTGGCCTCCAATCGCCTGTTAAGAGTTTTCGCCGGGTTTGTTCCTGCATGGCATCAGACATCTTTGCAAGCATTTCATGCCCCTTTTCGCCTATCTCAAACCCCATCACACCAACCAAAAACGGGTGAGGCAACGGGAAGCCGTCATAAGGGGGTTTGAGGGTACACCGCCAAAGATGCAAGCAATGGTTGTGGTTATTGACGTACAGGGATTTCGGCGGGTGAAATTGAATGACCGCTTCATCTTCGCTCCAAAACTGATTCTTTATGAAACACATATCCTCCCATGTAGGCGTAAAGCCGGAAGTTCGTTTCTTCATTGAATCATAGATTGATACTGAAACGTGTTCCCAACCCCCGCCATCTGAGCAAATAACAAGGAATCGAAATGAAGATACCCTTGGAGGCGGGCAGGGAATCAGGAACGCGCCATTGGCTCCAAATTCAGGCGTTGAGGCAAGTTGTCCGGTTCTGATTCGGTATTGCTCAGGCAGTTTGTTCAGCATATTGTTTAACAGTTATAGGGTTTCCGGGCGGGATATTCGCAACAAAACCTTCGTGGAGAATCCAAAACCCATTTTCAGGTTCATCTTGTTGCCCGCGATATTTTTGCCCGGCTTTGAAGTGAATCGTTTTGCCAAGTGGAGTTCTGATATAGAAGTCATTCTCAACCTCCATTTCAGCGTTGAAATTCAATTTAATCCTGAGAGCCATAGTTGGTTATTTAATTGCGTAAAATTAACCACAAAAACAATATGAACCAAAGGCAGCCGGAAAGCAGGTCACACCAAACGCTTGATAAAAAGGGTTGCATTGTTGAAAGAATTTCCTTTCGGCCTTCAACAAAATACCTTTTGTGGGCAGGAATCGCAACCCCCAAAAACGAGGTTGCAATATGCAGGAGTATTACAGAAATGATTGTCAATATCGTAACTGGCAAGAGCCAAAGATGCCCCAAAACAATCCAGAAATTCGCCTTTATTTTTCTCAACTTCATCATTGGTCAAAAAGATTTAAAGCGTTAATGGGTTTTGTTTCTATGTTCTTGCCTTCATAACCTTTCGGCCATTGACGAATGCGCAAACCTTCGGGGAACTCGTTTATGTTACCGCCTTTTTTGTCCTGCAAACCCATTCCCTTTGCCAAGTATGTTCCAAGTTGCTTTACAAAAACAGGAACCCCGGCAAGTTGAAACATTGCTGTCAAATACTGAATCCAATTTGCATTGCATGGCCGGTATCTTGATTTGCCGCTTTCGTTGCCGCTTTCCCCTCCAATTATCACCCAATCAAGTTTGTTGGATTCCATGACTTTTGTCAAGTCAATTTCTCCAATCAAAGGCTCAATGCTCAGGAAGCGAACCTTTGCCGGAATGCTCAGGAGAATTGGAACGCGAAGGTCAAAGTTTCCCTGATTCTCTGTTGAAACGCCAATCCAAACGTTGGGGTATCCTTCGCCCCAATCATGGGGCAAGTTTTCCAAAACCCGTTCCGGCCTCTTGGTAAGAATTTGATAAATCAGGTTGGGGGTTTCCCGAATGATACGCCACATTTCCGGCCTCCATTCGTCTGCCTCCGAAATAAAAAAATCTGACATTGAGCAGGTGAAAACAAGCCGTTCTGTGAACGGCTCTTTCCCTGTCAGTTTCTTGTGGATTTTGTAGGGGAAGTTCCAAGTTTGTGCGCTTGTTCGGCGAACTTTTGAGAAGTCCTTTTCTTTGGGTTGGCCGGGCTTGTTGAACCTTTCAACCAAGCGTTCGGCGTAGCAATACTTGCAGCCCTGAGAAACCTTCCGGCAACCTTCAACCGGGTTCCAAGTATGCTTTGTCCATTGGATATTTGAATTTGCTGCCATGTCGAATATTTTTTGAACGTTTTGCGGAATATTTTTTGGGGGATTTGCAAAAGGTTTTTTGGAGTTTAAATTTCCTCGCCGGAAATCTCCTAACCAGACAATGCAACACCTTTGCCCTCCCTTCCCGTTGTCCTAACCCATCCATGCGCAACCCCTGAAAACCCCACCGTTGCAAGCCGAACAAATACCGCACCCGTTGGCCTTACAAATCCTGAGCGAACCCAACCTATCTTAACCGAACCTATCCGTACCAATCCAAGCCCGTTAGCCAGTCCAAACCACAATTCGCCACGCCTGAAAACACCTTTGAAAACCATGACACACCGTACCCATTAGCCACAGAATACCTATCCGAACTCTGCCTTTGGCTGCACTACCGTAGCCCGCCGTTCCGAACCCGTTAGCCATTGCCCTCCATGCTGTGCCTAACCGAACCTAACGCCGCCAAACCGATGCTCACCTTACCCATTAGCCTTGCGATTGCTCAACACACCTATCCAAGCCCCGCCCAACCATTGCCAAGTCTGCAATTCCGTTGCCCTCCATGCCGCATCAAACCGAAACCCGCCTGACCCATTGGCCTCTCAATGCCCCAACTTGCAAGAGCATTCCATGCCCAACCTTGCCTTTCCTCTCCCGTTGGCCTTTCCATTCCTTTGAAAACCGCGCCGAACCAATTCCGGTTCTGTGCGCTCCATGCCGTGCAATGCCGAACCCGTTAGCCTTGCCACTCGAAACCATGTCCTGAAATGCCCATGTTGGCCTGTGCAATCCATGTGGTATTTCTTATTGCCCGTTGGAGCCGGGCAAAACCTTTTCGGTCTTGAATGTCTCAACCCGGTAACGCCCGTAGGTTGGCCGGAAGTCTCCAATTGCCTGAAACAGCCCGGCAACGTCAATGATGTTCCTGAGCAGTTCGGGCGAAAGGTATTCAGGAGCCATGACCATGATTTCAAATTCGATTGTCCAACCCTTTTGAAACGCCGGTCGGGTTCTCGTTATCCCGGCCTTTTGAATCACCACACGGCGCGAATCTTCTTCCTCCCATTTCTTTACCCCGCCGTTGATTTTACCCCATTCTTTGTAAGGGACAACGATTGCTTTGAGGCGGTCGCGGAACATCTTGCGGGGGTTGGAGGGGTCTTGGTAGTCGCGCCCCGCTTCCCGAATAGAGGCGCAAAAATTCAGGGTAGGAATTGCAATGTGACCATCTTCATCGCGCTGAACGTAGTTTTCAATATCATCGGTTTTCTTTTGTGCGCTTCCCCGCTTGGCTTCCGATTTTGCCTTTATCGCTTCGTTGTTCCATGAGTGCAGGAGCAGTTTTTCCGTGCCTTGTATTTTCACTATTGCTTTGTAGGGTTCGCTCAATCTGATAAGGTTTTGAGCGCCATTTGAAACCGCGCCATAAACGGTTCCATCTTCTGTTTCTGTTGCTTTTTTTGCCATGTTAAAAGTGATTTGTGAATAATGTTACAAAGGTAACACTTTCCGGTAAAATAAAAATGGGTTGCCAAGTTTTTTGCAAAACCCGAACAACCCACCACTTTGAAACATGGCTAATGTTTCCTATTTAGAATCCCGGCCATTGTCGGGTATTCGCACAATCACGATTTCCCCGCTTGCGCCGGTTCCTGTAATCCTGTTTTCTTCCTGCCAACCCCGCTTCTTTCCTTTGGTTCTGAGGAAGGTTTCAAGAGCAACCCGGTCTGGTTCTTTATGCCAGCCGGTAACGGTCGGAATGCCGTTCAGGGTTTCAACTTTCGGGATTCCTGAGCGCAACCAACGGTGCATTTCTTCACTGTCGTCAATCTCCCTTTCTTCCAACTCCTTTACGAGTTCTGCAAACCACTCATCTTTGAGCCATTCGTAATATGTAACCCGGCTGACTTTGAACGCTTCACAAGCCTTGCCAACGTGCAGGTTTTTGGCTCTCAAAACCTCAATGAATTTTATTTTGTCGTCCTTTGAAAATGCCATTTTTTGTAAGGTTTGTTAACCTTTGTTTTTATGCTCTCGAATCAAATCAACGCGCTTTCTTTCCCTTTGGGTTTTCTTTGTTTGAATCCTTTTGGCCTCGTCTGAGAGCGGCAAACATTGCCAAAGTTGTTCCAATGAGTACCAAACAACGGTATATCGGTATGCTTCGCCGCTCAGTTTGATTATTGGGGTAACTCCATGAACATAAGTTTGGCCGTCGAATATCAGAAGGCTATTATCTGCAATCTCAAATTTGATTCCAAACTCAGGAAGGCAAAGCCGCCCGCCCGCAACATCCTTTTTGAAGGCAACCATATTGGAGAAAACGCCTTTGAAGTTGCCCGCGTCCCTGTGGTATTTCAGGGGGTTGTCTTTATTGACGATTCCGCTTGTGAAAGGGCTGCCCTCAATTCTCCATTCGGGCAATATCTTTTCCTCTACTGTTTGATAATGCTTTTCCAGAATTTCGGGAAAATGCTGCCTATAAAATCCCTCTAACTGTTTTGCGAAGTCCTTAAAAACGATGCTTTGCTTTGCCCCGATTGCCTTTATATCGCTATCATGGCAGTAATCCGCAAGAATTGGACGGCGGGGCATAAAACCAAAGGTTCTTGATTGAGATATTAGGCCGCGTGTTCTAACTGAGGTTCCATACTTGGTTGTGAGGCAAGCCCATCTGAGCGCATCAGTATCAACTTTATCCTTCAAAGAAAGGTATGCAATTATTGCTTTGCCCCCCCCCCGTAGTGACCAACGTATCTTCTGTAATCAGCGTTTCACAGTCGTTTTCTTCTGCGCTGCGCATCACAAAATCCTTTGGCTTTATCTGCCTTCTTTCGAGTTCAATTGTTTGCATAACACCAAACGTTTTTACATGGAGGAAACCAAGACTTCTGCCAAACCTTGTGCTTTTCGGCAATCGAATCCGCTTTGATGTTTGGGTAGATTCCCCTGAGTTTTTGAACGGCTGCCCGGTATCTGTCAATATTATCGTCCATGTCGAAACTCCACTCGAAAACGAGTTTTTTTGTCTGGAAAGGCCAATTCTCAATTACCTCCATTTCGCTGCCTTCAATGTCCATCTTTACGCAATGCTCAGGGGTAAGGTAATCCCGGAAATCAACCGTCTGAACCTTGATTAAGCCGCCGCCCCAATTCCTTATGAGAGAGTTTCGCCAAAACTGCCCGGTTTTGCTTATACTCATGTGGGCATGGCCGTTTTTGATTGTCACGGCTTTTTGGTGTATATTGGCGTTCAGATTGTTGAGTTTCAAATTGTCCTCAATCATCATGCAGGAAAGCGGGTCGCACTCGAAAACATCAACCTTTGCTCCCATCGAAGCGGCAAGGACTGTGAAGGCTCCAATGTTGCCGCCAAAGTCCAGCCACTTTTCCCCCGGCTGTATTGAGAAATCCTTTTTGAAATAAGCCTTGCGTTCGACAACCTCTTTGATTGCTTTTTTGTCGCTGGTTCCTTTTCGGCAATAAAAGAGAAGCCCATCAACTTCGACTGTTTCAATCTGCATCTTTGTTTTCATCTTCGATACCGATTAGTTTCAAAATGAGGGTGCTATTATCTTCAATGCCGTGTTCCTCGCAAAGTTCGCCAAGGCGTTCAATAACGCGCTCATACAGTTCCCCGGCGTAGAATAAAACAACCTGCCGGATATTTTGATTCAGGTAGTTTTCGTATTCCTGCTCAACCCGGCTTTTGTCAATGTTCGGTTCAGGCGGCAAATCTGTTTGCTGAACCGGCATGAAGGTTTGCAGAAGTTTGAACATGGCTTCCTCATGCTTCATATCAATGCCGGACTGCAAAAGAACTTCATCCGGGAAAAGGCGAAGCAAGGAGGGGTCGTTATGACCGCCGTAATTGTTTGCCCGTATATTGCCAATCTCGCATTTCGTTTCTGACCAATACACTTCCCGGTATGGAAACTTTTCGCCTTTGTAAAGGATATGCCCCAACCGTACCGTACCGGCTGCCGTTGGTTCATCGAAGTTTTCAGTTATGACCGGAATGACGTTTTCGAGGCCAATATGTTTGACCTTCTGATTGCCGGAAATGAAAGCCCCCTCATATCTGCCGGGGGAAAGGTTTACAACAATCCCGTCAAGGCTGCCAAATTCCCCCATACTTTCGCCAAGCCTGAGAAATTCATCATCCGTAATGACGCGGGGGTTGTCCGGGAAAAGTTGGTAGGGTATTGCGGTCGTCTTTTTGCCCTTCGCCATTTTATCGGAGTTTGTATTGGTTCAAAATGCTGCCAAAGCAGTGCATAACCTTGTCGCAATCGTCCGGGTTTTTGGCAAACTTGTTCCCTTCGCAGTTTCGGAAAGTAACGAGCGCAAAGCCTAAAACGGGGCTGAGGGTAAGGATTTCCTTCTTTTCGGTTTGAGCCTCGTAAATCAGGCATTGGTTGGCATCAATGCCAAGGTATTTTACCTTTTCCCGGTAAAGGATGTTGGTCGGGTTGGATAGGTTGAAAACCTTTAATTCGTCGCCTTTCTTCTCAACGCATACCCGCATAACTGAGCCGGTTGAATCTGTTTTCCAAAGAACCTTCTGAGAGGCCGAATCAAGGCTTGCAATTCGCGTTTGCCGCGTGTATTTGTCTGCCGGGTAGAAAGTATAATCGAAGTCGTTTTGAGAGAAAGCAGGGGCAATTTTGAGAAGAAAAAGGGCAAGAATCAAAAAGAGTTTGTTCAGCATAAGCCAAGTTTGGTGAGTGAAAAGTGTTACAAAGGTAATAAATACTGCAAAAAAAATGCCCAACCCCCGTGAAAGGAGGTCAGGCAATCCAAAAAATAAACGATAGCAAACTTCTTATTGCTCAATAATGGCAATTCCGTCTTGTTTGAACACCTGCAATTGTTCGTCAAAAATCGCGTCGCGTCGGCTCTCGAAATATTCCTTCGCTTGCAGACTTTCAAGGTAGCAAACGATTTGCTGCCCCTGAGTTTCGAGGCCGATTGAAACCATAATCTTTTCCGGGGGGAAGCCTTTGAACATCGGAATGCTGATTTCAAACTCAACCGGGATATTGGTATCAACACTGGTCGCAATCATGTTCTTTTTGTTTCCCCGTTCGTCTTTTTCCTGAGCAAGTTCTGTTTGAACGGTTGCTTTGAAACGGCTGAGGTCAGCAATCAATTTCATCGCAACTTCTTTGTCCGTGAAAAGGAAACGGTTCCGCTTGAGAAGGGTTGCAAGTTCGTTCGGCGTTCGCATGGTGGAGTAATCATTGATGCCAAGGTTGTCGAAATACTCCGAAGGGGTCAGGTTGCCGGTTATCGTCTGCCGGAATTTGCTGTTTTCATCCCAAACCAAAATGATAATTCCAAGCCTTCGGTTCACCCGTATCAGCGTTGAGGCTTTTAGGAAAAACGGCGTTTCGGTTCCCGGCCTGTTTTCCGCCTTCCTGATTTTGTAAAAGTCTGCCGGGGCTGTGATAACGCCGCTTTCAGACAGGGGTGCGGGGTCGTGCAAGTACGACGCTTCGCCGTTGCGGATAATGATTTCGTAATTCCCCGGCGTAGGGTTGTTCAGTTGGATTGGGAGATTTTCTTCTGCCATGTTTCTTTTACGTTTAGATTGTTTAAAAAGTTGTGAACGGGGGCTGAGACGTTCGCAGTCCCCATATTCAAATGATGAAGCCAATTGAATACAAAAGCAAGCCATTAGCCAACCTTTGCAATGATTTCGTTCTCGTTTTCGCCCCGGTAAAATTTGATTCCTTTCTGCTCTCCTTTCCTTGCTTTGCGCTCGTGCAGGAGTTGGCCTTGTGCGTTGTAGGTTCCAAAATCGCCTGTAACATCATCCTGAATGACAAAGCATTTTTCGGTAACGCGCTCCCTGCCGGTTCTGATTTTTTCGAGTTCGGTTTTGGCAACCCGTTTTTTGCCTTTCAGTTGTTCGTTGATTTCCTCCAAAACGCGCTGTTTTTCTTCCAAAAGTTTTTCAACCTCAATCATGGTTTCAGCGTATTGCTCCCTGATTTCAATCAAATCTTCATCGGTAAGAACCTTGTCGTATTCGTAGGCCGGTAAAATTTCGTGTGCGTTTTCCTCCAGAATCTGGATTCTTTCGAGGGTTTCGAGTTGTTGAAAAATAAGGCTTTGCATAACCGTTTTATTTAATGGTGAAAAGTTGTGTTTTCTGTTAAAAAGAAGCGAAGGTTTTTTCAGAAACGCTTGCGCAAAACAACGATTTCTGTATTTATTCCGGTTTGCGCGAAAGGCTCCTTTACCGGCTCAGCATGAATGCAATCGAATTTATGCAAGGCAGCCACGAGATTTGACGGCCTTGTTTTTTGCAAAAAGCCAATCGGCAGAATCAGAACGGCGGTTCCTTCGTTGGTGAGCAGCAAATCCAGTTTTTGCAGGAAAAGCGGCATATTAGTGAACGGCGGGTTGGAGACAATCATTTGGTATTGGCCGGCAAGTTCGTCAATTACTGTGAAATCTTCGAAGTAGAAAGCAGAACCGGGGGCAACGTTTTCGTCAATCAGAAGTTGAGAGAGGGAAACGAGTTCATGGTCAATGTCAAAGCCAACGGCAGGATACCCGGCCTCGTTCATCGCGTATGAAAGCATACCGAATCCACTGCACATATCAAGCGTAAGGGTTTCGGGTTTCGCGCTGAACCTGTCCGCAACCCTTGCAAGTTGCCGGGCAACGGCAGGAGGGGTAAAGAATTGGTCAAGCATTGGCCGCATCCGTTTTTGATACCATTCAAAGATTTCGTAAACGGCCAAAACGGGTTCTGCCTCGTTCATAAGAACCATAGGCCATTCCCCGTGCTGTTTCCAGTATTGAACGCATTGCAGGGGGGTAAACGGCCAATTTGGAGGGGCTTTTTTGAAGTAATGGCGTATGCTGTACGCCTTCTGGACTTTTGCGAATCCCTCAGTTATGGGGGAAATTGGTTGAGCAATCATATAGCCAAGTTTAAAAGTGAAAAACTGTTACAAAGATAACGCTTTATTTGGTTTGTGGTTATTCGGCAGCAATATCAAATTGGTCGCAAACCTCTCTGAGTTTTTTTGCCATAATCCGGGCAAGCCCTTTTACAAATTCATGGTCTTTGGAATCAAGAATTTCATTTTGCTTTTCTTCTGGCAAATCTTCAAAAGTCCAATTTTCCAATTTTTGAGTATCCGGGTTTTGATAGCGGAAATAAATGCCGGAAACGCTTCGTTGCTGAGTAGCCATGTCGAGTATGGTTTAGTTAAAAATGTTCATATATCCAGTTGTTTTTTTCGAGGCGGGCGGCTACAAATTTCAAGACGGGTATTTTTTCGGATGCAATTTTGATTTTAACCCGCGCATCATCTGTCCAGAACCCTTTGACCTCATGCGCCTCCAAATAGCCTTCTGCCGTCATTACGAGAAAATCAACCTTGTAAAAGGTGTTCTTTGCCAGCCGGATATTGATGGGCTCAAAAGAATACCAAAGAATTTCCCCGGCACGTTTTCGCGCTTCCAACAGATTGGCGTATGCTGCCTCAGTCTTGTTCATCGTTCCGGCCTTCAACCTTCCAAGAGCCTGAAACCTCTTTTGGCTGGTTGAGCCGTTGGATTGCTGCTTTTTCTTTTGGAGCCGCTCAACGTCGGCCATCGTCCAGTTGTTTGCCATATTTTTTTAGAAGTTCATAGTCATCAATTTCTTTCTCGCTCTTTGTCAAATAAATCAAGCAATGGCGATAAAGGGAATTAAGTTGAAATCCTTTTTCAAGGTATGATTTTGCGGTTGCAGATGCTTCATCAAAGTCTTTTTGGGCAAAAAAATCTCCATCAATGGAAATGTAATGCGTTCCAAATCCTTTGTTTATTCTTCTGGAAATATCAGAAGAATCATAAGCGTACCCGATTTCAATTCCAGATTTTTTCATTCCGGCAACCAGTTTTTGCCTTTTGCAGCTCGCAAGTTGAACTCCTGCCAAACGAATTTATCACGGAAAATAAAATGCAGGGTTCCTTTCTTCCAAAACCGCATCTCAAAAAATTCGCTGAACGCTACGTTTGAAAAGTCTTGGTTTGGCCTGATTCGGCCAATTTCTTTGAACTTGTTTTGGAGGGTTTCTTTTATCCTGAGAATCGAATCAAAGGGCTTCCCGGTTATCAGGCATAAAGCCCGGTCAATGTCGTCAAGTTGTTCGCCGTTTCCATAATGGAGGTCAAATTTTCCTTCGTTGCTGTATTTATCCCAAACGTCAAACTTCACAAACCAAGGCATAATAACCTTTTGGTTTACCTTGTAAGCGTCGTTTGTTTTCCAGCCTTCCCAATGGATTCGATTCTTTTTGTCGTATGAACAAAGCCGGTCAAAGACTTCCACGATGCAGCGTTGAAAGTTCTCGTTCCGGTTGACAAAGAGCATTTCAAAAAGCAGGTGGATATTATCAACCGTAAATTCGGCCTGCCCTTGTTGTTTCTGGAAAGCCTCAAAATCCTGCCTGATTTTCGAGGTAAGGACTGAGCGCAATTTAGTCCGGTTGAAAACTGTTTGCCAAGCCGCTCCCTTCATCCAGTCCATGTAAGCGTTGTATTCGGCCAAATCCATTTGCCGGGTTTCTTTCGAGTTGCATTTGTGCCTTGCCCGCTCAGCGTCGTACTTTTCATAGTAGTGGGGTTTCAGGGTATCTACAAAGAAGTTCAGCCGGTTCCGGGCTGTAATGAATTGCTCGTAAGCCTGTCCAACCTGCTCATAAGTCTCAACCAAGGCAGAAATAAAATCCGCTCGTGCAACTTGGTTTTCCAAGTCAACCTCTCCGTTTTGAAAGCCGGGTTGTCGCCGGGGTTGGTGTTTCAAATCGAATTGGAAAAAGTCTTTGTCCCCCTCTTTGTGGAGCCGAATCATTACAACCTCAACGCCGGTTGGCCGCTCAGAACTTTTGAAGCATTTTCCAAGCCTCTCAACGGCTCCGTGTTGCAATATTATCTCTGAAAGTAGTTCACGCTTCCGGGAGTTCACGTTGTCAACGCTTGCAGCGTTTAAGAGGCAAACCAATTCCCCCCGGCGTAGAATATCCCATGCGGTTAAAATATGTTCCTCTCCATCTGAGAAGGGAGGGTTCATAACAATGAGGTCAAAAAGATAGTGGCTCCTGTATTTCAAAAAGTCGTCGCCAATTAGCCGGAAGTCTTTTTCTGCGAGTATCGCCCGCAAATCCGGTTCAATCTCAATTGCAAAAAGGTTCTGTTTTGAAGCCCCGGCGTATTTGCAAGCCATAAGCAAATCTCCCTTACCGGCTGAGGGGTCTAAAATCATTGCCCCGTTTTTTATCTTATCCCGGTAGGGTTCAATCATCCTGTCCGCTATTTCGGAAGGGGTTGGGTAAAATCCTGAGTTGAACATTGTTTGTTGCCGTTTATTTAAGATTGTTTAAAAAGGTATGTCTTCTTCATTCATCCTATCAGGTTCATGGAAATTTTTTGGATTAGATGCAGTTGTTGGGAATTTTATTGAGGCTTGCGATTGTCCTGCAACGAAAGCAGAATCAAAAGGGAGTTCAGCGAATCTTGTATAAACCGCATCAAATTGAACCGGGGTCATAAACAAGGCTCCATGCCTGTTTTTTGCCGTGATTATTTCGGCAATACCTCTTAGGCTCCTGCCTTGTTCATCTTCCAAAATCTTGTAGTATTCTGCCCGGTAGATGAATTGAATAACGTCCGCATCGTTTTCTATGGAGCCTGATTCTCTCAGGTCGGAAAGTTGCGGCCTCTTTGAGCCGCCGCGTATTTCGACTGCCCGGCTCAATTGTGCAAGGGCAATAATCGGAATGTCAAGTTGCTTTGCAAGAGATTTCAAAGACCTCGAAATATAGGAAATTTCCTGCTCTCTGTTTCGGCCTTTTTGTTCCTCATTGCCAACCGTCAGGAGTTGCAGGTAATCAATGAAAAGGGCTTTTATTCCGTATTGCCTTTTCATTCGGCGGGCTTTTGCCCTGAGTTCCAAAATGGAGATTGCCGGGGTGTCATCAATGAAAATCTGGACTGAATTGAGCCGCTCAATCGCGCTCCCTATTTTCTGCCATTCAAAATCTTCTAATTCCCCGGTTCGCATTTTTTCGCCGTCAACCTCTGCAACCATTGAAACCATACGCTTATGCAGTTGTTCCCCGGACATTTCGAGGGAAAAGAAGCCAACCGGATTGTTGAACTCCATTGCAGCGTTCAGGGCAAGAGATAAAGCAAATCCGGTTTTTCCCATGCCCGGCCTTCCTGCGATAATAACCAAATCTGTTTTGTGGAACCCGCCCGTTTTCCGGTCAATATCAACTATTCCATAAGGAACCCCAACAAGACCTTTTTGGGATGCTCTCAATTCGAGGTCTTTCAAAACATCCTTTCCAAGTTGAACCGTGTTCTTTTCCTGTCCAACCTGAAAATCCTGTATCGCCATCATTTCGGCTTCTGCGTTATCAAGGATTTTGAAAACATCCTCAACATCTTCGTAAGCGTCTCTGATTGTTTTTGTTCCAAACTGAATCAGTTGCCGTTGAATGTGTTTTTGCTGGATTATCCGGGCATGATATTCAATGTTGGCCGCGCTTGCAACCCTATGGCTGAGTTCAACAAGGTAATACCCTCCACCAACCAAATCAATGGTTTTTGAAAACCGCATCGCTTCCGTAACCGTCAAAAGGTCAATCGGAGAATTGGAATTGAAAAGATGTATGATTGCCCGGTAAATGTGTTGGTGAGATTCAAGGTAAAAACTCTCAGGTTTCAAAATATCAATTATCATCGGAAGGGCATCACGGTCAAGCATGAGCGCACCAAGTACGGCTTCCTCCAAAGGGATTGCTTGCGGCTGAACCTTCCCGAAAACGTAATTTTCAAGGCCGGGTTCCTCTTTTAGATAGCCGCCCTGCCTGTAATTTTTACCGTTTGGGTTCACCTGTTTGTTTGCTAATCGTTCTGCGTTCATCTTCAAAAGATTATTTCTGATTCGATTATTTGTGCATTTGTAGTTTTGGCGGTTGCCTTTTGGCGGCTTTGTGTTTTTCGCTCAGGAGTTTCCCCCGGCTCCAAAACAATCTTGTCCCTCCACCAAGCGGGCGGTGATTTGTCGGGAACATGAGACAACCGTATTCGTTCGGGTTGAAAATTTTAGGCATGAGTTTTTTATTTTAAAAGTTCGGATAACTGTCACCTATTGGCAATCCTCCCATTCGGTCGGACTGCAACAGGCTTAGAGTTATGCGGGAATAAGACGACGATATTTCCTGTGAGATGGATAGGCGGGGTCTGGCGCTGTCTGGCCAATTGTATTAGACGCTGGAATCCATTTTGCCGGGTCGTGGATATTGTTCGACATTTCCACTTCGTCGCCGACTTGTATGATTTCACCTTCTTTCAGGTAATAATATTTTGCCCTGATTGCCAATCCTTTCCCTATCCACCCGAAACAGTCTATCCCACGCTCACAATACCATCTAATTCGGTGGGCTTCCCTTGTTACAATGCCGCGCAGTTTGTCGAACGCCTCGGCTTCTTCAAATTCTTCGACACTCATATCATCCATGTGGCGAAGTACGGGCCAAAAGGCTTCTTCATTCCAAACGTGGTATTCCGCACGGCTTGCATAGCGCCCCTGTACGTTTTCGAGGGTTATGGATGAATTATCGCATCCGGTAAGGTCACCGATAAATTCATCTTGTCCGCGTCCGAATTTCACTTTTATTCCCGCTGCCAAAAAGTGGGCGAGGTCGGTTGATTTTAATTTTTCCATTTCAAATTTGTTAGTATTGAAAGTTTAAAAATTCCGCATAACCCTGCATCCACGCCAACGCCGCGTAAACCTTGCGCAGCGTGGATGCCTCAGTTAATATCGTTTAATGAAAACTGGAATATCGGAAGGCGTGTATGTTGCCCCGTTTGTTTCTGCCTTGCTTTGTTTTGTTTTTTCCTGTCGGGCTTTCCATTCCTGCCCAATCTTGTCGAACTGGTTGTAAAGGTCGGTTGGAGTAAAGAACCCCTTTTTAATCCATTCGATTGAGGCAGCAATTTTTAGGAACTCTTGCCACGATTTTTGCAATGCTTCCTGTGGAGCCTCCGTTTCTCCGGCGTGTTTGTCAAGGTATCTTTTAGACAGCCTTGAATAAAATCCACTCAAACCGTTTTCCCCAAAATGTTTGTTCTGCCAGTTGAACCGGCCAATCCCCGAAAATTCCTTTTCGTATATTTCTTCAAATGCCTCCACCATCCATTTGGGCGCATGAAGTTCTTTTTTGTTTCCGTTTTTGGCGGGCGGCTTGCCGCCTACATTGTTACCTTCTTTTATAGAACTATTACCTTCATTTATGTCTGAAACTTTGTTTACACCGTTCGTTGGTTCTTGTAAACTTTGTTTCTCGCTCTTGTAAACTTTGTTTACACTGTTCGTTGGTTCTTGTAAACTTTGTTTCTCGCTCTTGTAAACTTTGTTTACACTGTTCGTTGGTTCTTGTAAACTTTGTTTACGCTCATTAAATTCAACCTTTGCGTTTGAAATGGTGTCAAGCCACTTGGTTGTTATTCTCAAAAATCCAGTAGCCGGGTCGCTTTCCAATAAAGAAATATTTTCCAATCTATCAACCATTTTGTAAAGCCCCGGACGAGTTATGCCTACCCATTTTGCCAATGATTCTTTTTTTTCGTCACACCAACCCGGCTTTTTGCTTCGTGGGTCGGTTGACCAAAACTGAACGTAATGGCAAAGAGCGTATTCATCGCGGCTTATTCCAAGAACGCTTTTCGCTTGCTCATATATCGGAGTAAAAGGCGTTTCCCTCATTTCAAATTTAGACAATAAAAAAGCGCCCTTTTGAGTGCGGGGTAGGTTGACAGCCTACAAACGGGGGAGCAAGAAAAAGCCCGTATGCCCGCGCTCAAAAAAGCGCCTATGTTTAAAATCAACTTGCTCTTTACAACCGGGTGTCAATCGGTGACCTCTTTAGGTAACGCAAATATTCAAAAAACTTTTTCTAACTGCAAAATTTATTCCGGTTTTTTTATTGGGCGAATGGCAAGGCAAGTTGGGTAATCAACGGCCTCGAAAACTCCGAATCCCTGCGAAACCCAACCTCAACCCCCGGCTCCAAAACATCGTACTCAAAGGGGGTGAAGTGAATTATCCTGCCTCTCCAAACCGGCGAAGATTCAGGAACGAAATACTCCCGAAACTGAGAGAGCAGGAGGCCGTCATTGTCAATCAGTTCATAAGTGATTTCTTCCGGTATTAAAATACCTTCAATCTGAATTAGCAGCCCGCTTTCAATCAGGTGAAGTTGCGGCATTCGCTGAATGTAAACCTCCTGAACGCTGTAACATTCCCCGTCTGCGAACTTGTAAGGCTTGACTTTTGCCCGCGTATTTCGAGGGCTGCCAAACCAATGCTGTATTGACATTCCCGGCTTCCATCTCCTGCCGGGGTCAAGCCTCAGCGTGTGTTTCTTTTGGCCGCTCAGGATTTTTGTGGGGAACTCAGGGAAGGTGTAGGTCAAAAGCATGGCTCTTAGTTTTCAGGTTTGACATAATCTGAGAAAAAGAATCCTTCTATCATCGCCAAAATCGGCTTCCTGAGCATCTCGAAAGCCTCCCGTTTGTTCGGGTGAACGTCATTTTCATCCATCGAAAGGAAAAGGATTGCAGGGATTGGAACGGCAAGAACTTCTGCCATTTTTTTCAGGAAGTCAATAGAGGGTTCCCGTTGCCCGCTCTCCACGAGAGAGAGGTAAGCGGACGTAACTTTTGCCCGCTCAGCAAATTCAAATTGTTTCAAGCCTCTCTGTTTCCTGAGCCGCTTGATTGTCTGTCCAAGATTCATGCCGTTGATGTTTTAACGACTCAAAGATTAGGGTTCTTTTACTGTCAGGCAAATTTATGGACAACTTTTTTTCAAAGGCATAAAAAAACGAGTGAGGGCATTGCGCCCCCACCCGTCTATAACCCCAAAAAACCAAATGAAAACAATCTTAAATCAATCAGTTTGGCGGGGAGCATAGCCGGAATCCGCTCCCCGCCTTCTTTGCGTCGGCATTGTCCCTTTTGATTGTCCCGCGCCTCCCGGCAAAACGAGGGCAAAAAGAACGCCTTTCCGTGTTATCTTGGAATTGAAGCCTTCTTGCTTTCAGTGACAAAAGTAACACTATTTGAAAACCCTGCAACTAATTAGCAATAAATTTTCGATTAAAATTCAGCCAAGTCAATCGCCTGAATCTCACTGAGCAATGCGGCCTTGTCTTTTTCAAGCAAGGCCATTGTATCAAAAACCTTATCGCTGAACCCTGCAAGGCAGAAAACTTTGTTCTCAGGGAATTGGAGGGTTCCATAACCTTGGAGGTCAAACGAGTAGATGAACGGGTTGCAGTCATATTTCGACTTGTATGCACTGAAAGCCGCCGTTGGCGTGAAGCCGCCCATCCAACCCTGCATATCGCTCAGGATAATTATCCGGTCGTAAGCCTTTTTTGCAGTCTGGAAAATCGAATGAAAGTTCGTGCCGCCCGCGCTGAACCGGAACTTGCCAAAGATGCTCATTGCGGAATCTGTGGGGTCATAGTTTTGGTAACGTGCGCTGTCGTCAAAAAACATCAAATCGCATTTCATAGCCCGGCACATGACGGCAGCAAATAAGCCCGCAATTCCTGCCGGGCTTTTGTTGTCGTCTTTGTTTCCCATGCTGCCCGAAACGTCCACAACTGCAAGCGTGTTGCCATCGAAGTCGGGAACGTTGGAGCAAGAAATGTCGAGAGCCTTGGCAATCGCTTCCAAAACGAGCCGGGTATTCTTGTCTTGTGGCAATTTCTGGATTTCGGCAAATGCGGTCGGGTAACGGAATGGCAGCACGAGGGAGCGTTTGATTGCCTTTTCATCGCAAATCAGTTCGCATACCCGGCCTGTCAGTTTTGGGTTTTGTTGCAGGATGTTCCGAAGGTTGCGCAGCAATGCAAAGTAGGGCATCTTACCTGAGTTTATCAGGGCTTCCCATGCTTCTGCCTTGGATGCCTCAACGTCGTCCCCCTGCCCGGCTTTTGAAAGCAGGGCTTCCCATGTGGCTTCGTTTTTCAGGCTCCCCCCAACGAGGTTTTTCAAGGCTTCGCCGTTGCGCTCGTTGGGCTTCGGGTGAACCAAGTTCACAATGTCCACCAACTTCACCCCCTTTCCCTCTCCCCGGTACTTGGCAAGTTGGTAGGAATCGAAACGGCCAATGGCCTTAGCGAATCCACGTTTCAGGGAGTTTGGAATTTTGCCGCCGTTCGCCATGAAGATAGCCGCGATTTCGAGCATATCATCAGGCCGGTTCACAACTGCATTGTAAAAGTCGGCTCCCCAATCCTTGCCCGTCAAGTGAGGCGCAAGGGTAGCGGCTGCAAAATGGGAGATTGAGCGCATACCGTATTTCCGACGTGCGAAAACGGCAGCCTTTGCAGCAAAGAGCGGGTCAATTTGGGTGAGAGCGGTTTTGATTCGCTCAAAGGTTTCGTCTGCCTTTTCATAAAACTTGTCGGCAGCGAATGAAGTAACGAGCATTGAAACAAACTCCATTTCTGAGGTTTGAATGAAGGCTTGGCCTCCTGCTTTGTTGACCGTTTTGGTCGTGGCTTTTGGCTGTTTAGGCCGGTTGAAATTTGCCATGTTCAAATAATGATTGAGTGAAATAAAAAGGGGCAACGTCCCGGAAGGACGCGCCCCATAGTTTAGGCAAGGGAAATTTTTACCGGGAAATTTTAGGTGCTCTGCCAACTGAGCTACGGATTCATTGTATTGAACCCGGTTGGACTCGAACCAACGACAACCCGCTTACAAGGCGAAGTAACCCGAATAGTCACCACTTGCTTTTCCTATGGGAGAAAAATGGATGCAGCGTTAAAGCCGTCGGGCCTTTTTTCAGAAAAGATGACGAAGTAACTGCAAGCCTCACTACCCACAAGTTTTTGGAAGGCACATTGCATTTTGGCAGGTAGCAAGAGTAACGCCCAATTACCCAAATACCCGCGCCTTCCTATTCTTTACCGGCTCTTGCGCCGGGTGTTTTTCAAAAAAAGGAGGGAAAGTTTTTATTCGGATGCCCTAACCAATTGGGCGGCCTGCCGAAATAGGCAGGATAGGAATCGAACCCATAAACTTTGCGAAGTAACCGAAAAAATCACCACTCCATTTTTTAGCAGGGAAAGTTTAGAAAGGCTCCTGTTACGGTGTCCTACCAATAGACGAACCCTCCCATGTGTTCAAAAAAGTTGGGGAGGGTGGAGGAATCGAACCTACCATTAACCGGCTCCGAATGCGAAGTATGCCTATCAGTCGCCACTGCCAATTTTTTATCCGGGGAAAGTTGTTGCTCAGGCTATTTACAATGTCCGAAGTAACCCGAACTGTCGCCACCGGAATATCTTGAAAATCAGGGGAAAGGTTCATCGGCGGGTAAAGTATGGAATTACAGTCCGAAGTACCGCCGAATATCGCCACCTGATTTTTTCTTTCATTTTCGGTTACAAAAGTAACCTATTTTTCTTAACTGCAAAAACTTTTTTTCAATGCCTCAAAACCCAAACCGTTGCCCAAAGCAAAACCCCACAAAATGCCCAACCCAAAAGCCTAAACAGAATGAGCCAAAGCAAACCGTCAATCCAGATGAAAGGGCAAAGGTAGGCAATTCCTTTCCAATACCACTCAACCTGAAACCCGTAGTGCCAAGTTCCCCAAAGAAACGCGCTCCCGAAAAGAGGGTTGAAAGTATAGTACCATTCTGTCCTGCCGGTTCCTTTTTTCATCGGGGCATTTTGCAATTGGTAGATGAAGTGAACGAACTGCTCACAAACCCAACCGTACATTATTTCCCTTCCAAATATGGTATAGACCGCCCCGGCAACATCTTTATCAACCTGCGCCCGTCTCAATTTTGTCGCATCTGAAATGCCCCATTTGTTTTTGAACGGGTAAACAATGCTACCCATTAAGTAAGCCCCTGTTTGCCCAAAGATTCGCCCCTGAGAAGCATGAGCAGGGGACAAGTTAAAATTGTCTCGTTTGCTCTTTTTACGTTTCATTTTCAAGGATTTTTTTAAAAAGGTTTTCTGCCGGGAATACGAAGGGTTGAGGGTTGTACTTTTCAATCAATAGCATAAAGTTGGGGTCTCTGAAATATGGCTTTATTCTGCTTTCAAAAGGCAGGTTCAAATCTTCATCAATCATTTTTTTCGCAAGCCCAACCAATAGATAAGCGTCTTTTGGTTCGGCTCCTGCACACCAATTCACCAAGTTGTCAAGGCTTCCAACCTCCCTTACAACTATCCTTCTGGAAAGGAAAATAGTATAATGGATTTCGATGAAATGGCCTTCATGCTCCCATGTATGGGCTATCTGAGGCCAAGCCATGTTTTCAACAGGAAATACGAGTTTCATTTTGGAAGTGTGTCTTTGAAAGATTTGTGTTGTTCACCATCAATTTCAATTTTGCCGATATTCTCGCAATTCAGCATTTTCAACCGCAACCCGATGTTGTTCCCGGCTCCAAGTTGATTATGCAGCCAACCGATGCAATATTGTTCATTGCCGGGCTTTGAATGGTGACAGGCCATTGCTTTTCTGTCAAACCGTATTTCTCCCGGTTCCGCAATTGTTTCGATTAATTCAGCGTGTTTGATAGTGCAATAACCGTTCGGGATTTCATGCGGGTTTGTAGAAATCTTCCAAGGGCAAAGCGCACATTGTTTTGTTCTGGATAATTTGAAAGTAGCCATGTTTAAAGTTTTTCTTGCCCGAACCAATGAGCATTCACCCAATAGTCTGAGCGGTTATTTTCCCGGCGTTCGGCAAGTTGTTCTTGTTCTTTTTCAGCCCTGAACCGGGAACAAAAATCAAGGTATTGCGCCCTGCTTTCCCGAACCATTAACCCCTCTCCAAATGCACGATGTTCGGCGTTGTTCCTAATCAACCCCTCTCTCGAAAGGCGAATCACAGAAACAACTTTCCCCCCCTTGCCTGTCTTGTAACCGAATACCGTTGCATCCCGAAACAGGCAAACCCAAACTGTTATTCCGTGCGGGTTCTCAACCCGGCGAAGCATCGCCAAGGCAAATTCCAACCTTTGAATAACGGTGTTGTCGTCTTCCTCAGATTCACTTATTCCATTTGAGAAAACAAATAGGTCACGGGTTTGAGATTTGAAAGCAGCGACATAATACCGCTCCTGCATCCACCCCTGAATATTTTGCCAAGAACTGAAAAGAGCCGCCGCGAATATTCCACCAATGAACATTCCAGTGAACGGCCAACCGTTGCTGATTAACACGATGCTAATAACCAGAACGAGCATAGCAAAACCGATGCTGAGAAATATGCCAGCCTCAAAAGAGGCTATGTCTTTGTCAAGATACTTTGCCATCCTATTTTCAGTTTAGCCATTTAAGATGCTCTGAGCATCGGATTCGGGGGTAGGGGCTATTTTGATTTTGCCCGATATTGTGACGTTCGGCAGGTTTTCAAAATTCTTAATTTCGGTCGCGTTGCTTTCGGGTTGATTATCTTTTACAGGCTTAAAAAACCATTCGCGGCCAAAGATGAAAACAAGGGCAAGGCAAATGAGCCAAACGATAATATTCACGACTGTTTCAATGCCCTTCCCAATGCCCTGAGCAACCCCCTTTGCCGCGTATTCGTCGAACATATCACCAACGGAGATTATCATTTTGATAAACAGGGCAACCAATCCCAAAAAGATAAACTTTGACAATCTGCGTAGCAGGATTGCAAACCTTGCGCTCGTTTCATGCCATTGCGCCGCCGCTTCTGCTTGCGTAGTTGTGACCTTCTTTTCCCGGCGTTGAGCAAAGACAGTTTGCCCGTCTGAGGTCAAGGTGTCTTCGCGCTCAACCGTTGTCAAATCGGGTTGCGGCTCCTGCTCAATATGGCGTTGCCTTTTAGCGTCCCAAATGAGGGTTTTTCCACCCGGAAGTATTATTCTATCATTCTCAGCCATTTCAAAGTTTTGTTGCATTTGAACCGAATTTGAACCCTTTTGAACCGAATTTGAACCGGCGAAAGTGTAAAAGGATTGTTGATAAAAAATTGATAATCAGAAGTCCAAAAAGATTTGAACCTATTTGGACTGACCTTCTTCCATTTCCGCCTTCAAAGCATCATTGAAAGCGTGGAGATACTTTTTCACATTCGAGAGGCCGTAACCCTTTTGAGGTTCCTTTTGCCCCGTAGCCGTGTGGTTTTTCACAATCGTTTCGGCTGAGGGAAATTCCCCGTCCCCTTGAATCGTTGCCCATTCGGATTTGAGTTTATCGGCCATATCCCGCTTCCAAGTCGGCTGCTTTGTAAAGGCGTTTCTGTGGTATTCGTTTAAATAGGCAACGTCCCATGCTGTCAACGTTTGGCTTCTCTTTCCCGGCGTGTTTGAAATAACCCGCTCAGCATCGAAGCCCTGTTTTGTGAACTCCGTTTTCCACTTCTGCCCGGCGATAACGTCCCCGTCTGTTTCAGGCTCCTTTGCCTTTACAATAACCTTTCGCTCAGGGCAAGGCTCAATATCATATTCGTTGAGGTTTACGAAAAGCCGGGTAAGCAAATTCCAATTCATCAGTCCCTTGATTTTTGATACCGAAAATAGGTTCCTGCAAAACTGCTGCCTGACATCAGGAAGGTTATGAGCATCGCGTAGAACTCAGTTGAAATGCCAGCGTAGGTTTGGCCTTCCTCAGAAACGATGCTGTCAGCGTCCAAAACCGCGTTGAGCATCGCCGGGTATTCCACGAGCCAACCGCCGATACTGCAAACAATGAACCAAGCAAAAACAGCATAGCCGCCCGCGCTGCCTCTCAACCTAATGAGCAGCAAAATGATACTGCCCAACACCACGAGGAAGCCCCCGGCAATCAATCCCATAATTCCGGCGACGTACCAAAGCCCGACAATCAGAAAGGTCATTTCGAGGTAATTCAAGCCCCATGTCAGGCCGGTTATCCAAGGCGAAAGTTGCGCGTCCAGTTTTTCGTAACGCTCCCTTTCGGCGGCTTGCTCAGCGTCGTATTTCGCTCTTGCTTCCTTTTCCTCTTGCGCCCGTTGGAGAGTGAGTTGCGCCCGTGTTTGTTCCTCCAATGAAACTGATTTTTCAGGAGCCGGGGCAGCCTGTTGTTTTTGCTGTCTTGGCTGTCTTTTGAAAACAACCGGGTTTGCAATCCCATTTCCATTTGTAGAAACGGGCGGCAACTCTCCCTTATGTAAGCCCTCCAAAAGCCTTAGCGCACCTTGTATTGCGGTTTCCGGTTTGTTCGGGTAAGGCCGGGAAATTCTGGAAAGAAATACAGTTGCCTTGTTTGTTTCAATCGGTTCGTTCTTGTCCGGGAATCCGTTTTCTTTCCCAAATTGAGAATACCAAGCCTGTCTGAGCGCATCAAAGTTTTGGTACCCGCATTGGAGGCGGATTGTTTCGAGGGTTATTTCGGTTTGCGTTGCTATCGTTTGCATTGTTTTAATTTTAAACAGTGTACCGCTTTTTTTCTTTATCGAAACTGAATCCCATTCTTTGGGCAGCGTCTCCAAGCAGTTCAGCACAAATAAATTGAACTTCTTTTTCTGCCATTTTTGAAATCATGGCAGCCGCCAACGTGTAATCATCAACAGTTTCAAGCCTGAATTTTTTAAACTCAAATTCTGCACGTTCTTTCGCTGTCTTTTTCGGGCTGGATTCGATTTCTTCAAATTCAGTTTCAGTCATTACGTTTTCAATAATCACGGGTTCGCCTGTTGAAAGTTGCGCAATCTTTTCCTGAGTAAGAATTGCGCCAAGTTGCATAGGAAGCCCGCGCACTATTTCGGCAGATTCCGGGGAAATGTTTGGGATGATTTTCACAACCGGGTAAACCGATTTGCTGCCCGCTTTGTCAGACTTCACTTTTTCAATTATGAGGTCAAAAGGTATTCCGGCAATCCTTCCCGCCATTTGCTGCATGGTGTCAATCGTTCCAATTATGTTCGGGATTGTAGAACCGCTTCCGTGCGTTGAAAACTCCCATACACCAAGTAAAGGCAAGGCAGGAATTGCAAATCTGAGAATCAATCTTTCCCGCCATTTTCCCCCGGCTCTTTTCTCTGTTTCATCCATCCACCTTTGCGGATTTTCAGGGGTTGCAACAACATCCTTTACTGTATTGTCGCCCTGCCTCGTTGCAACAAAAAATGTATTCCCATCTCCATAAGCAAGCCTCTTGCCTTCTCCATCCCTGAGTTCATAAAAATTCCGGCAAACCTCGTTCATGTCATTGCTCAGAAAAACAACTGTTATCTTGGTTGGCTTTCCACCATAGTATTCTGAAAAAAACCGGGCATATTGTTCGGGGGCATCCGGCTTGAAATAGTCGAGGCTTACCGGCCTTGATTTGCCGGGGGTTGTTTCAACCTTCTCTCCAATCTTGATTTTTCCGACAACTCCAAGGGAGGCTGTTTTTTCGGGTTGCTCGTTTATACGTCTTGCGATTCTCATTGTTTGGATTGGATTTTGAACATTGAATATTCATCGTAGCCGTAAATTTTCATCGCGTCAACCGGGCTTTGCCCGTATGCGGTTTTGCCCATGAAAACAGGGAATTTTTTAACCGGGGTTGAAAGAACGCCTCTTTGCTTTCCCAACTCTATCAGGAGTGAGAATTGCGGGGAAATGGCATTGGCTTCCTCAGTCTGATTTTTGAACTTGTAGGTTGGAGTTTCGCGCCAATCGTTTGGAGCAAGATTGCAAACCGTGTCAACGTTCCCAAAAATGCCGCCGTAAGTTTCATTGAACATCTGCCGTTCCCCGGCAAGTTGAAAAACATGGTTCTCGAAAAATCCTTTCTTCCCAGACTTCAAATTGATAATGGCTTTCATCCTTTGCCGCTTTTCAATCTCTGTTTTTTCTGTGTAGTTTTTTGCATCCATTTCAACGATAAGGTCAATCAAAGTCGCAACCCCCGCGTCTGTCCAAACCGGAAGTTCGACGGCAATAACTTCAACCCGGTAATCATGGAAAAATTGAAGCAAGGCCGCGAAATCGTTTATGAGTTCAGCATGAGCGTAAGACAATGTAGAGTTCTGAAACCCCATATCTCCCAAAAATGTGAATGCCCATTGTTCAAACTCGCTCCATTCAACCCCTGAGTTTCGGCAATATTCGGCAACTGCAATATGTAAGGCGGTTCCGTAGTCGGCTGTCTTTTGTACATATTCTTCTGCCTTATCCCCTCCACCAAGTTCAACGGCCATTTGTTCGCGCCAACGGTTCAGGAATTTGTTGGAGGGCATAACAGCATCCAAAAAGGTCGTGAGGCTTTTGTAGATTCGGCCTGATTCACGCCGGTAATGGCGAAGCCCGCCAATTTCAACCCGGTAAATCTTTTCGCCCTGAATCTTGGCAACTTGTTTGGCAAACCCTTCCGTTTGAAAAAGAGCCTGTAAAAGTTCGATGTTTGCTTGCATATCGTTTGTTGAATTTAAGAGTGTGTTTCAGTCATTTTTTGAAATCCATGCTCCAAAAGATTGAGAAAAACATCAAGAACATCAATGTTGTGGGTTCCTTCTTTCTTGTATTGCCCGGATTTGATTTTGTCCCTGATTTCTTCCAAAGCCTTGTAGGTCGTTTCCGGGAATTGCATCACGTTGCCCGGTTCTCCATCCGTAAATTTCCGGCTGTAAACGAGCCGTTTTTTTTCAGGCAGGGCGAAGTTTACCAAGTTGAGGTAAACATCTAAAAGCGTTGCTTTTTTGCCCCGCTTGCGGCTGTCTCTGAGTGTTTGGATTGTTGCCCATTCCCTGATATTTCCCGGAACATGGATTCGGCGCGAAACAGGGTTTTTCCCTCTGTTGATTCTCTCGAATTGCATAATCTTGTTTTTAAACGGGCGGCTGCTTTTGAAGCCAAACCCCTATTTCAAAAAGGTAGTGTTGAATCGCAGTGAGTTTTTTCAGGTATTCGCCTTCACGGATTCTTATGAGGTATTTTGATTCCGTTTCAAATTCGCCGGGCAGCATTGCCAGCATTCGGAAATTGTAGTTCTGCAAACCCTGTATCATTTCGTCATCGGTTGAGAGAGCCGCGTTTTCAAGTATGCTCAGGGCATTGTCAAGCCGGACTGCAAAAAGCGGGTTTTTGCTCAACTTTATTTTCAAAACCCGGTAGGCGTACCATTTCAATTCTGAGTGGTGATTTTTCCAACGGGCAACAAAGTTTTCCGATTCAGTCATCCGTTTCATCTGCCCCGCTCTTTTACCAAGTCCCGAACAAATTCCACGAGGTTGTCAACTTCATCATCTTCCAAGCCCTCGAAATAGCAAGGTTCAGGCATTGACAAATCACAAGTTCCGTTTAGGTTTCTGACTGTCGAAACTACTTCTGAAGCGTATAATCTTTTTGCCAAAACCCTCCATTTTGTCAGGCTGTCGTGAGGCGTGAAGGCGGCTCCAAAAACAACATCGTTTTTGGCTTCTCCCAATGTCCCCTCAACCCAAAAAGCCCAAAACTCGAATTTCAAATAAAAAATGTCCGCCCATTTGATTTCCCCGCGTTCGCCGGTTTCTGATTCAATCCGGCTCCTTAGAGATTCGAGGGTTGAAAAGACTGCCATAAGGCAGGAATTTTGATTCAAAAAATCGCCTTCAACTTTGAAGGGCTGGAATGTCGCTTGCATATCGTTTGCTTTTATTTTCGGTTACAAAAGTAACACATTTTGGAAAAGGCAAAAATTTTTTGGGGCTATTTTTCGCGCAATATTTTGGCTTTTATCATCCGCCATGCCTTCGCGTCGTCATTGTCCAAAGGCCGCTTCATTATCACCTTCATTTTCCACCAATCAACCGCGTCAAAAACCTTCTGCTCAGGTACGCCGCAATCGAAAGCCATTGCCTTGCAAAATTCCTGCTCAGCAAACATTTCCTTCAACCGGCGTTCCTTTAAATCTCTGAGCAAAGGCATCATTGAGAGGTAGTTTGGTCGGTCAATTTTTCGACATTGAATTTTACTTGCAGGGGTTGGCAGGGGTTGGCAGGGGTTGGTTGTTGAATGTTCTTTTTCATTGCTTGCTATCGTTTAATTTGAAATTGAAAAAGATTTTTTGGGGTTATATTCATTTTGCCGTTCTGTAATCAAAAGCCGCTTTGACTTTCTGTATGTAATCTTTCGCGTCTTTCCCGGTTCCATATTTGGCTGTTATGGCTTTTTTGCATTGCTCAAAATTGCCTATAAAACACCCCAACGAAACAACCAATTCGCCCTCTTTATTCCTGTATGCTGCAATCGTTCTTTTCTCGTTTCCGCAATCGTATTGGCTGCCAGTAATCGCCGTGCCTTGAAGGTAAAGGTAGCCGCCAACGCTGAGATTGTCAGGGAGCGAAGTAATCGCCGTGCCTTGAAGGTCAAGGGAGCCGCCAACGCTGAGATTGTCAGGGAGC
>Ga0209063_1000165_pt1 | contig 70001 bp, 58 predicted proteins | sample KloWWTmeKNB19Kit_FD_187177 | JGI IMG/M metagenome (GOLD analysis project Ga0209063, IMG submission 187177) | Active sludge microbial communities from Klosterneuburg, Austria, studying microevolution and ecology of nitrifiers - Klosterneuburg... | ecosystem: Engineered > WWTP > Aerobic digester >... | reverse complement strand
AGCCCGAGCAGTTCGAATACTGTTACGAGCCGAGCGATTCCAGGAGTTGGTTGTTCACCTCGGTCGGCACCGGAACATTGCGTCTTCGGTTCCTCCGAGGCACGATCGAAAGCAACAACTACGACAGCCTTCGCATCTATGATGGAGTGGACGACACGGCACCGCTCGTATTCGTCCATGACACACTGATCAACTACAACTTAGGGCCTGCCGGAAGCGCGATCAACAACACCTTCCCTCGGTATTATACCATCGACATCTTCGCCACTGGCAACAGCATCTACATGGATATGGGTTCGGATGGATCGGTGCAGTGCGGTGGTGAATTCCCAAGTGCGACCTACGATAGATGGGAATGGGAAGTGGTCTGTTTGGACTGTGACCTCCCACAAGCGAGTTATACCGTGGTGGACGATTGTGCCAACGAACAATTCAGCATCCCTATCGAAGTGACCTCGACCGGTGATGGATCCATTGTGAACATCGTATACATCGTGAATGGGGGCGATCCACAAACGGTGATCGACGTTGCCGTTGGCATGGCCGAACTCGGTCCATTCGCCCTGAATGATACGGTGAATGTGGTGGTCGAGCATGAGAGCAGCAGCCTTTGCAACATTCAACTTGGGAACATCACGGATACGGGTGAATGCCCGCTGCTCATCGATTGCGGAACGGAAGTCACCGATGGAGTATGCTACAACAACAGCGTGGACCTTCGGTACTACTACCAAGGCACCGGGACATTCCCCCTTGGCTTGTTCTTCGATGCAGGGCTACTCTTCTTCGGGGATTCGCTGATCATCTACGATGGTGGCAACATCAATGCTCCCCAGTTGTATGCCGGTACCAACCTGAATGTAACGGACCTCTTTGTGAATACGACGAACCCGGAACATCTGCTGACGATCCGCGTGAAGAGCAACGAGTTCACGTCGTGTGTCGATGGCTTCGAACCGGAGGCACTCGCATGGCGTATCTCTTGCTTGGATTGCGTTCCGGTGACCGCAACCTTCACGATCGTGCAGGACTGCGAGAATGAGCAATACTTCATCGCCGTGGACATCACGGAGTTGGGTAGTGACCCGGAGGCACAGATCGCCAACACCTTCAATACCGATACGTTGGCGGTCACGGAGACCGGCACCTACCAGATCGGCCCATTCCCGACCGGAACTGAGTTGGCTGTCACTGTCGTGAACGACGCGAACTCGCTATGCAACGTCTATAGCGGCAATATGGTGAACCCCTTGTGCCCTGTGTTCTACGATTGCCCTGGACCGACGCTCATGGAGACCTATTGTTATAGCGCGAGTGACACCCACGCCTGGGCGTACGAGTTGGTGAGTGCGTCATCCACCACCACTTTAAGGCTGACCTTCGTGCGCGGCACCATCGAGCGAAGCGCCTACGATAAGCTGCGCATCTACGATGGCCCGGACAACACCTCGCCTTTGCTCTTCGAGCATACAGGTATTGAGTTCTTTCCGTACGAACTTGGCCCAACAGGTAGTGCGGTGCTTAGCACGGGCGGCATATACTACGGCATTGATGTAGCTGCCACAGGCAACAATTTGTACATGGAGATGACCTCTGATGGGTCGGTCCAGTGCGGCTCCACGACCTACGACCCATGGGAATGGGAGGTCTACTGCTTGGATTGCACCAACCCGACGGTACTCTTCAACGTTGTGCCGGACTGCCTGCACCGTTCCTTCGGTGCCGAAGTGATCGTAACGGAAGTAGGAGGGACGGATGGACTTACCATCACCAACACGTTGACCGGAGAAGAACAAACAGCGAATGAGGTTGGCGTTTTCAACTTCGGGCCATACCCGGTGGATAGCATCGCTCTCTTCCAAGTACACAACAGTGCCTATGAGCAATGCCGCGCGGAGAGTGATACACTGACCTATGCCTCCGAGGATTGCATCTCAGTGACCTGTGGTTTCGATAACTACAGCTACTGCTACGAGAACGACGAGGACCGCTGGTACACGTTCCAAGCGGCCGAAGATGTGCCGATCACGATCGCTTTCCTACAAGGTCAAATGCTACCCGGCGACAGCATCAAGATCTACAATGGGCGAAATGAGAACGCCCCTTTGCTCTTCCAAGGGAACAATGGTGGTGATCTTACAGGGTTCTCGTTGAATTCGTCCAACGCTGGCCGCTACATCACGCTGCGCATCAAGTCCAACTCTTCCGGATCTTGCGAGGATGGGCAAGTAACGACACCACTGGCGTGGAACGTGTCATGCGGTGCGATCAGTGTGGAAGAACTTGCGAAGAGTGAATTCAAGGTCTACCCGAATCCGACCCAAGGTGTACTGCAGATCGAACTGGGATCCAAGGTGACCGGCCCAGTCCAACTGCGGGTCTTGGACATGAGTGGTCGCACCGTGCTGAACCAGCCATTGTTGATGAACGGCGGCACACGCAATTCTGTGGATATGCGTGGCCTTCAGAGTGGCAATTACATGGTGCAACTCACGACTTCGCAATGGGTGAAGACCCAACGCGTGCAGTTGGCGCGTTGATCACAAATTCTCTTTTGAACAACGAACCCGGCTCATGCCGGGTTCCTTGTTCTCATTTGGTTCATCGGGTTTCCAGAAGGACCTCATCCACGAAGATCCAGGCCTTCCCACCTTTCCCGGGATGCCAATCCGGGCAGGGCCCCGCACTTGACGCGTGTACAGCGATATAACGCACCTTCCTATCAATTGGTCTACTCCAAAACTCGTGGATCAGCGATCCGTTGACCTTCGGGTCGACAGGGTTCATGATCGCACTGGTGCTCCACTGCCGTTGGTTGGTGCTGGTCGCGATCGTGACCTCACTGGGCAACCAGATCCAACTCTTCTGGTCCTGCAATGCTCCAAGACCCACGCGCTTCAGCTCCACCTCCTTGCCAAGGTCGATCATGGCCACGACATCCTGCCCCTCAAAACCCTGCCATTCACCGGTCCGGAAATCGGGGCCTCCCCGCAATCCATCGATCAACGCGACCGAACCGCCAGCTGCATATTGGTTGGCATAGGCACTCTCCAGTGTGATCGTGCGGTCGCCTTCCATTTTCGTGAACTGTGCAACCACTGGAGACGCGCTGTTCGATGCCATGATCGTAGCACTTCCATGGATCGTGAATGAAACCGGGCCACGTGGAACGGCCACTTCCGCGCCTTTGTTCAACCGGTAATTGAAGCTGCGCCCATTCAGGCAGTCGATGGTGACGCGCAACGAATCCTTGAAGGCACGGGAGGTCGCTTGGATGAACGGAACTGCCGAAGGCCGATAATTCGGGCTCACCAGAACGGATACTGTGGTATCTGCAACATTCGTATCAGGGTTTCTGGAGGCGAGATCCAATGTTCCGCCGTTCGTGATCTTCGCGTGATCCAGCATCCGCCCTTGGCCGGTGCGCACGTTGGAGGCCCGCCCCTGCACAGTGAAGGCTTTGCCACCGCCGAGATCGATCCGGACCGTATCGAATAGGGTCATTCCCACTTCGTACCAAGGGATCCCGGGCGAAACCGGGTAGAAGCCCATAGCGCTCAGCACGTACCATGCGCTCATTTGGCCGCAATCCTCGTTACCACTGAGCCCATCGGGTGCATCGTGGTAGAGTTCCGAAGTGATACGATGCACCAACTCAGCGGTCTTCTCCGGTCGCCCAACGGCATTGTACAAATAGGCCATGTGGTGGCTGGGCTCGTTGCCATGCGCGTACTGCCCGATCAAGCCGGTGATGTCCGATTGCTCCCGTCCGGTCGTAGCACTTTCCGCAGTGAACAAGGCATCCAAGTGATCACCCAAGGTGGTTCGCCCGTCATTGGAGAACAGGTCGATGAGGTATTGCTTGCCTTGCTGTACCGCCAGAGAATATTGCCAAGCATTCGCCTCGGTGAAGTTGAAATTCACTTCGAAAGGATCGAAGGGCTCCTTGAAACCGCCGTTCAGCCGCGCTTGGAAGAAACCGGATCGTGGATCGAACAAATTCTGGTAGTTGTAGGATCGGACCGTGAAGGCATGAGCGATGCTATCCAAATAGGTCGCTCGTTCGGGATCCACGCCGTACTCCCGTGGCATGGCGAAGGCCATCTGTGCGATGCACCGATCGTCGTATGCATATTCCAGCGTTTTGCTCACGCTCTCGCTTTGGTCTTCGCTGCTGATGTATCCCTTCGTTCGATAGGCGTTCAATCCCGGTTCATCACGCATGGCGCTCGCCAACATGGCTTCCAAAGCAAGGTCCGCATCGAAACCGCGGATCCCTTTTACATACGCATCCGCGATCACGCTCGCACTGTGGTATCCGATCATGCAATCGGTCTCGTTACCCCACAGCTCCCATACCGGCAGGCGACCGCTCTGTTGGTAGTGTAGCAGAAAGGTCTTGATCCAGTCACTGGTCATCTCCGGTTCCAGGATCGTCATCAACGGATGCAGGGCGCGGTATGTGTCCCACAGGCTGAAGACGGTATACACGTTGTGATCCGCATGATGCACTTCACCATCCATACCTCTGTACTTCCCGTCCACATCATTGAAGAGGTATGGCGCAACATAGGTGTGATAGAGCGCGGTGTAGAAGATCCGTTGCGACTCCTTCGTTCCGCCTTGCACCTCGATCCTGTTCAGTTTCGAATTCCATGCATCCTCTGCTTGCTTACGCACGGCATTGAAATCCCAGTCCGGCACTTCGGTGTCGAGGTTCTTTCGCGCTCCATCGATGCTCACCGCACTGATCCCGACCTTGACAATGAAGGCCGAGGTGCCTTCGCTCTTCACGTTGATGATCGCCTTCGTACTATCCCTGGCCGCTCCCATGGCGATCTCCACCTTCCCCTGCGGAGCACCAAAGCGAATGCAGAAATACAGCCGCTGATCACGCGCCCATGAGCTGCTGCGCCGTTCACCCACCAGCTCCTGGCCATCCAACCGGATACTGCTGGCCAAGAGTTCGTCGCGATGCATCAGATCGATCACAACATGATGGTCCTCACCCGGTGGCATGGTGTATCGGTGTACGCCGCAGCGAGCCGTAGCGGTCAATTCGGCCAGCGTGCGCTCATCTTGCAGCCAAGCCCGGTAATAGCCTGCATGCACCTTTTCGGAGCTATGGTCGAAGTGGGACCGATAGACCAACGGATCCATCGATGGTGTACCGCTCATCGGCATCAGTAAGACATCGCACAGATCAGCCACCCCAGTGCCACTAAGGTGTGTGTGACTGAAGCCGTAGATCACGCTATCGCTGTAGTGGTATCCGCTACAACCGTCCCAATCCATAACGCCATCCGGTCGGGTATCTGGACTGATCTGGACCATACCATTCGGCACGCAGGCCCCCGGGAAGGTGTGGCCATGGCCACCGGTACCTATGAATGGGTTGACGAGGTCTCGGGCGGGGTTTGGAGCTTGGGCAGTCGTGAGAAGTGAAAGCAGAAGAAGGAATGTAAATACGGACTCACGCAGGCGGGCAGAGGGCACAGAGGTTGAGATGGCAATGCTCATTTCATTCACGGAGGTTGTTCACAATGCGATGGTATCCTTGCTTCAAGGTTTCTTCTCCGAAGTTGATCAGAAGGCCGAGTTGGAGGTTTGTTGGTCGGAGGTAGGTCTTGACCTGCTTGAAATGGACCGGATGCAACGTCTCCACGGATTTGAGTTCTACGATAACGATACCATCCACTAATAAGTCGATTCGAAAAGCCTCACCATAGACCTCCCCATCAATGGTGATCGTGATCGGCTTTTGACGGTCCACGGAAAGCCCGCGCTGTTGAAGCCGTTTCGCCAATACCGCTTCGTACACGGATTCCAACAGGCCAGGTCCCAACTCCCGATGCACCCGGATGGCTTCGTTCAGGATGACCCCAGTTACCTCATTGATCCGCATGGCTTTCGTATTCCTCTACGCCTCTGCGTGAATGTACTACGTCGATGTCTCAACTTCCAATGCACCCAGATGGCCTAGTTCCAGATGATCCCCCGTTACCATGTTGATCCGCATGGATTTCGCATTTCTCTGCGCCCTCTGCCCCTTTGCGTGAATGTACTACGTCAATGTCTCAACTTCCAATGCACCCGGATGGCCTAGTTCCAGATGATCCCCCGTTACCATATTGATCCGTATGGATTTCGCATTTCTCTGCGCCCTCTGCGCCTCTGCGTGAAAATGAATTCCCTCCTTCCGTGTGCAAAGTATCCATCTCACAGCGTGGTCAACGCAGCCGCACCCAACAACGCCGCATCATCATCAGGTAATGCGGAGAACACCAGGTCCACGCGCCCTTGGTAGATGTTCAGCAGGGCCTTTCGGAAAGCCGTTTGCAACGGTGCCATCAATAACTCACCGCTTTGGGTGATCCCACCGAAGAGTACGATGCGCCCAGGTCCAGTGATGGCTACGGCATTCGCCAATCCCACAGCGAGCCATTGAGCCGTCCATTGAAATGTGAAGTGAGCTTCCTGATCACCTTTCATAGCAGCTTCCGCGATCGGCTTCACACCATCCACTTTCAATACCTCGGCATCGCCTCCGAGATCCGCATAGGTCTGGCGCATTCCGCGAATGCTCACATAGGCCTCCAGACATCCGGCACGTCCACAAGTACACGGTCGGCCGTCCATCACCAAGGTGGTATGCCCCAACTCGCCCGCATTTCCAGCGCTTCCCAGCACCAACCGGTCGTGTACGATAAAGCCGCTACCCACCCCGGTGCCGAGGGTGACCACCAGCAGATCCGTGAACCCGATACCGGCACCATACCGCCATTCGCCCAAGGCCGCAGCATTCGCGTCGTTCCCCAATACGCCCCGTGTCCCTAAGCGTTCCGTAAGCATGGTCGCCAAAGGCACGTCGTGTTTCCACGGCAGATTAGGTGCCATTTCGATGATGCCCGTCAATTGGTTCGCGTTGGGAGCGCCGATACCGACCGAATCCAGGCGTGATCCAACCTGCTTCGCGATCAGCACTCTGGCAGCCTCTGCGATGGCATCGGCGAATCGGTGCTCGTCCGTATGGCCGATCGTAGCGATGCGCACCCGATCCAACACCACGCCATCCTTCACCAAACCCAATTTGGTAGTGGTGCCGCCAATATCGATGCCGAGGATCATGTGAGCCGCCGATTCAGCTTCCATGCGAAGAAAGCGATGTACGCGTAGCAACCGACCACCAAGAGGAATCCGACCTTGAAGCCAACGACATCGGCCAATGCGCCGAGCAGGGGAGGAATGATGGCACCTCCGCAGATCGCTGTACATAGAATGCCGGACCCCTGTGGCTTCAGTTGGCCCAAACCAGCAATGGATTGGGTGAAAATGGTCGGGAACATGATGGAATTAAAGAGCCCCACCGACAACATACTCCACATCGCCACAGTACCGGTGGACCGCATGGAGATCAGCACCAAGGTGATCGCCGAAAGGCCGAACACGGTCAACACCAATTCCGGTTTGAACACGCGGGTGAGGTAGGACCCTGCAAAACGCCCGATCATGGCACCGCCCCAGTACAGGGCGACAAATGCACCCACCACACCTTTCGCATCCACGCCACCGAGGTCCTTGCCGAGCAATGTACCAGCGATCCCTGCCAGTTTCGTATCGTGTCGGATCACATCGTCGAGACCCATGGAAAGGAAATAGTTCACGAGATAGGACCCGATCGCCACCTCTGCACCTACGTACAGGAAAATGCCGAGCGCACCTCCCAAAAGGCCGGGCTTGCGAAGCGCTTCGGCATACGTTCCGCTTCGGTGTGGCTCAAGGATGCGCGGTAAATGGATCAGGCCAACGATCAAGGCCAGCACCAACAAGGCTCCGGCCAACACGATGAACGGTCCTTGCACTGCAGCAGCCTCATCGCTCAAGTACGCGAGACGTTCCGCAGCACCCAAGGAATCTATATCCACCGAGGATCGGATCCTATCACTGAGGATGAATTGAGCACCGATGATGGGAGCGATCGTTGTACCCACACTATTGAAGGCCTGAGCCAGATTCAGGCGACTGCTGGCCCGGGATTCCTCACCCAACACCGCCACATAAGGATTCGCCGCAACTTGCAGAACGGTCATGCCCGCAGCCAAAACGAAGTAACCTAGCATGAACAAGGGGAACAGACGAAGCCCCGCCGCCGGCCAGAACAATAAGCAGCCTACACCCATGGTCGCTAGGCCCACCAGCATACCGTTCTTATAGCCGATCCTCGTGAGCAACCAACCCGCAGGAATGGAAACCAAACCGTAGGCGATGAAGAAGGCGAATTGCACCAACCCTGCCTCGAAGTAGCTCAACTCGAACACTTCCCGAAGCCTCGGGATCAAGGAATCCACAAGCACGGTGATGAAGCCCCACATGAAGAATAGGGACGTAACCACGGCCACAGGGCCCCAGGATCCGCGCTCGTGTTGCATGGTTCGGGTCGGGCCAAAGATGCGCCTTACTTTGTCAGCCGATGCAACAGGGACGGCGTAAGTTCATCAAAGTGGGTTTGGCGGGCGGTGCGGCATTGGTGACCGGTTGCGCAACGGACACTTCAGATGCCACTCCAGGATCGGGATCGACCTCATTGCGATCCGATGGTCCGATCATCCTGAGCACATGGGAACACGGCTTGTCGGCCAATGCGAAGGCATGGGAGGTCATGCAAGGTGGGGGCAGCGTTTTGGATGCTGTGGAACAAGGCGTTGCCGTTGTGGAAAGCGACTTCACCAACCGCAGCGTAGGCCTGGGCGGAAGACCCGATCGCGACGGCAAGGTCACGCTCGATGCGTGCATCCAGGACCACAATGGAAGGGCTGGGGCGGTTGCATTCATGCAGCATTTCGAACATCCGATCAGTATTGCACGGGCCGTGATGGAGCGTACTCCACACGTTATGCTTGCCGGTATCGGTGCCGAGCGTTGGGCAACGGAGAATGGCTTCACCCCAAAGGAAATGGAGATCCCTGAGGTCCGCACCGAATGGCTGGATTGGTTGAAGAAGAGCGAGTACAAGCCGATCGCCAACATCGAGAACCACGACACCATCGGAATGATCGCCATGGATAGGAACGGTCAACTGGCTGGATCCTGCACCACCAGCGGTATGGCGTACAAGATCCACGGTCGGGTAGGCGATAGCCCGATCATTGGTGCAGGTCTATTCGTGGACGGCGAGTCGGGTGCAGCCTGCTCCACCGGCGTTGGGGAGTTGGTGATCCGGACAGCAGGCAGCCATACCGTGGTGGAACTCATGCGCGCAGGAATGGACCCAACGGAAGCGTGCAAGGAAGCGGTGCGCCGGATCCTTCGTCAGGTTCCAGAGAACAAGGGCATGCAAGTCGGCTTCCTCGCACTGCGGAAGGATGGTGCATACGGTGGATGGAGTGTTTACAATGGATTCAACTATGCACTGAAGACCACGACCTTGGACAAGTTGATCGAGCCGGGATCGGACCGGACGTGGGAATAGTCATCCGGGCGAGTACCTGTCCCAATGGCCTCACATCCGATCACCTTATCAAGAACTCATTAAGGCCTATATTTGTGTAGCATGCTAGAGCGAACCAATTTCACCAGAGTCTTGGCGACGCTTGCGTTATGTGGTGTGATGAGCCTGAGTATGGCCGCATCCACTGCACGGAAGGAAGCTGAGAAAGCGGATGTAACGGTGAATTGTGAACCCAATTCCGGGATGATCCGGATCAGCATTCAGAACCACCGTCGCATCGGGAACGTGTCATTGGTCGTGAAGGATGCACGAGGGCGCACCTTGTACATCGAGGAGGGAAAGGCCATGACCGAAGAACTGGTACGGCGGTTGGATAAAGGAGTCTTCCCAAAAGGTGCGGCCACCGTTACGGTAGAGGCGAAGGATTTCGTCATTACCCGCGCATTCACCATCCAGTAAGAAGAACTACCAACCCGCTGCCAACAAGTTGAGCAGTGCGGGGTCTTGTGCCAAACTGCGACTTGCGCTATTCACTTCACGCGTCGCCACATCGGGTGCTGCGCTGCGCTTTCCATCTGATGCAGGACGCACCTTGCCTGCTTCATTCGCCAAGGTCATATTGGTTGCCAATTCTTCCACGGTGACCACATGGCTCGTCGCTGATCCAGTCTGGGCTTCGTCCATCGCCACCTCCGCATCCTTCACTGCGGCGAACTGTTCTTCCTCAGCGATGATCAGCCCCCCGGACAACTTATCCTCCCGACTTCCGGCCAACCCATCCGTTTTCTCCACTTCCATGGGTATCCGCACCTGTTCATTTTCGGAAAGGGTGCTGGCCTCGGATCGCTCAACACTAGGCTGCACCGTCTGCCTGATACTCCCCAGATCCGTGGACTCCTGCTGTACCGGTCGTTCCGTGGAAGTCACCGGTGCAACTTGATCGTGGGTCGGAACGGACTTCACCTCGGCAAGACCCGGTTCGGATGAGTTGGATCCGAATTCGCGGACGGTGAAGACCCCGACCACGATCAACACCGCCAAGGTGGCGAATGCCAAGACAGGACGCCAGTTGAAGTCAACATCACGTGGTGCGAACCAAGCAGCTAGGGTATTCAACCAGATCCGCCAGCTCGGTCGTTGTTGATCCCGGAACACCTCCAGTACATTCCTCCGGACCGCATCGTCCTCCTCGATGCGAATTCGTGAACGTTCATCGGGCCGCACATGGTGAAGCATGGCTCGCATCCGATCGTATTCCTCCTTTCCGCTGAGGTGGCGCAGCACGAAGGCACGTTCCTCGGCCAACAGTTCATCGTAGGCCCGTTCGCTCAACAGGCTCTCGATGTCTTCCGGATCGTATCGTTCACGCAGATCCATGATCGATCAGTTTGGGGTCGAATTCTTTCATGCGTTCGGCCAGTTTCTTGAGTGTATAGAAGATCCTTGACTTCACCGTGCCTTCGCTACAGTTGAACACGGCTGCGATCTCCTTGATGGCCATGTCCTCGTTGAACCGCATCACGAAGGTGGCTTTGTGATCCGGATCCAGTTTATCCAATTCCTCGTCCAATCGATCCCGAAACCGTTCGCGATCCAATTCGATACCACCCGTTGCTTCCACACGATCCACCCCGTTGCGCAGGTGAATTGCCGCTTCACGAACCACGGCTTCATGCCGGTACGCGTTCTTGCACATGTTGTTCGCCACGCTGAACAGCCAGGTCTGGAAAGGGCGGGCCGCATCGTAGCTCTGTGGCCGGGTAGCCAACTTCGTGAACAGATCCTGCAGGAAATCCTGCGCCTTCTCCCGATCACTCCACAGCATGCGGTGGAAGTAGTTCAACAACCTCCGGCTGTAGCGGTCATAGAGTGCGGCAAAGGCCTTTTCATCGCCTCGGACCACGAGCTCCATGAGGCGCTCATCGCTCTGCTTGCCGTATTCCGTTCCGAATAGCGCCATGATTCAATGGGCCAGTACTCCCGACCGGAACAAAGCGTTAGTGGCACCCACACGTTGTGCTAGGTCACGGAGTTCATATTCCAGACGGGATGCGCGTGGTTCATCTCCGATCGCACGGTAGTGGAGTAGCAGCACCGAACCTGGGAGTAAGTAGTTCTGCGAAAGTGGACCCGCATCCATCGGCTTCCGGAATGCAGCCCAACGCGACTCCAAGAGCGGGATGTTGTCTATCGGAATAGTGCTGTAACGCATGGCCAATCCCGTGGTGTACAACTTCTCTTTGAGCGGGGCCAATTCCTTTTGGCCCAAAGCCAAGGAGACATAAACGGGTCGTACGGTGGCGCTCGCCAGATCCTGAACGAACTGATCCGCTGGTGCAACCTTTCCACTGGCTTTCGTCCGCTCCCATATCCGCAAGCGGTAGGAGGGGTCACCCAGCAGCCGAAGATCCACCACTAAAAGATCTTTACGTTTTCCACGAACGAACTGCTCCACCAAGAGCGGGAAAAGGTCCATGTCACCCGCTGCGAAGAAGATGGCACCCGGCTCCGTGGAAGCGAGGATATCGTTAGCGACAAGGTAGAGCGGTGGTGCGATACCTCCCCGATCCCGCATATCCTTGGCGCGAAGGGTGAGTTCTGTAGTGTTGTCCGTGCGAACGGCGTTCACCAAGCGCGGGGCAACCAGTTCCGCACGATCCCGATCCCGTGCGATGGCCAAGTCCAACTCTTGAAAGGCGGTGGGAGTAGGGAATGCGGTGTAATAGTTGGCCATGTGCGCATCAAAGCTGTCCGGCTGCCTCCTATTCAATTCATCGGACAAGGCTTGGATGCGTCCTTGATCGCTTTGAGGGATCACGCCTTGGTTTCGGGCCAACGAGGCATTTCGTTCCGATCGGATCACATCCAACCCGAATGCTACTTCCAGTTCAGCATCGTCCAATTCCTTCTCCTCGGCTTTGGCGAGTTGGCCCGTTGCTACGGACCATCCCCCTTGGAACCCATCACGCACCGTAGTCCCTTGCTGCATGGGCGCAGTGCGGGGGGCTTCCGTTTGGCCCAAGGCATGCGCTGCGACGAGGATGCTGAGGAGGGATATCCAACGATGGGTCATGGATCGAACGTATTCTGAACGCTGTACACGGCAATGACCGAAACGTTCGATCGGACCGAATTACCTTTGCAAAGTAGATCCATGTTGAGCGAAGAAGCGAAGGAACGGTTGCGATCGAACTTGGACAAGGTCCATGAATGGCCATCTGTCTACATGTACAAGTTCATCTTCGAACCCGATCAGGAGCGGATCGATGCCGTTTTGAGCCTCTTTCCAGCGGAAAGTGAGATCCTACGCAAGTACAGTGCAGGCGGGAAGTACTTGAGCATCACGGTGAAGGAGGTGATGATGAACGCAGAGGATGTGGTGGCTCGATATGACAAAGCTTCGGAGATCACCGGGGTCATCACCCTATGATCGGTAATAGCGATCTGCTCAACGTTCGCACTGCGTTGCTGATCACCCTCAGCATCTTGTTGGTATTGGTGATCTGGCGACGGCTCAAACGCCATGTCGTCGCGAACGATATGCCCGCCACATTGCACGTGGAATTGCGAGGTCATTATCAAGCATACCATCCAACGCGTTCGGTCGTTGAACTCCATGCACCGGTCGCTGTTTCGGTACAGATGCGGATCCTGAATGAACACCACGCAGAAGTGAAGCAATGGCCCACATTCCACCTCGTGGCTGGCAACCATGCTCTGGAACAAGAACTACCGGAGCTATCGGATGGTGTCTATTATTTGGAATTGACCTCGGCTACACAACGGACCGTGCGTCAATTCCGTCTTCAGCAGGCATGAGCTACTCCCGCATTGCACTCGCGCTCCTTGTTGTTGGATCCTCCAGCGCTGTGCAAGCCCAGAAGAAAGCAGGACTCCCGGACGTTTCCTCCACCTTGAAGGGCAACCTGATCCTGCCTGTTCCTTTGGGTAATCCGCTTTTTGAAAGTGTTACGGAAAGCGTTGGACAACTTGATGCCGCATTGCAATTCCCGATCGCGAAGGGCTTCGGTTTGGGCTTTGGGGGGAAGATGACCTGGTTCACGATCAATGAGCGGGCGTTGGCACCTGTGGTCACCTCCGGTGAGATCCGCCGGGCAGCCTTCTACGGCAAACTGGATTTGGAGCAGTACACCGGTGAACGCACGTTCTACGAGTTGAATTTGCGCATGGGTGTGGCGATGTACAACTTCGATTGTTCCACGTGTCCGGACGGTGGCAAGGACCCAGTACTGCACTGGGGCATCGGCACCGGGTATTATGTTCATGCAACGGATAACCTCGCTTTCGGGCTAACACTGGGTTACGAGACGGACGGCATGACCTTCGGAGCACCGGATCTGGGTTTGGAGGGATTCCCCGGCCGACCGGATCATTACGAAACGCGGCGGATCCAGTACCTGATAATTGGCATGGGGTTCAGTACACGGCTGAGGAAAGCGCCGGACAACGGCCGAGGTTGGTAGGCCCTGCACGTGTATGAACGAGAGCGGGCCAATGATCACACCGGCCCGCACTCGTCCATGATGTGAACGATCAAGCGCCTTCAGCAGGTGGAAGTTCCTTCGGCTCTTCGCCCTTGCCCACCTTCTTCTTTCCTTTGGTCACCTTGAACGCCAACTCGCTCTTGTCCTTGTTCAATCCCACCGTGATCTTGTCGCCCTCTTCCACGGCGTGATTGATGATCTCTTCAGCCATCGGGTCCTCGATGAATTTCTGAATGGCACGCTTGAGCGGTCGAGCACCGAACTTTTCATCGTAGCCTTTCTCAGCCAAGAAATCCTTCGCCTCATCGGTCAGCTTCAACTCGTAGCCCAACTCGGAGATCCGCTTGTACAAGTGGCCGAGTTCGATGTCGATGATCTTGTGGATGTCCTCTCGTTTCAGGCTGTTGAAGATGATGATGTCGTCAATGCGATTCAAGAATTCCGGTGCGAACGCCTTCTTCAGGGCTTTCTCGATCACACCACGGTTGCTATCCTCTTGGGATTCGGCTTTTGCTTGTGTGCCGAAGCCGACACCCTTACCGAAGTCACTGAGGTCACGCGCTCCGATGTTGGAGGTCATGATGATGATGGCGTTCTTGAAGTCGATGTGACGCCCGAGGCTATCGGTCATCTTTCCATCGTCCAAGGCCTGCAGTAGAAGATTGAACACATCCGGGTGGGCCTTCTCGATCTCGTCCAACAGAATAATGGAGTAGGGGCGGCGGCGCACCTTCTCGGTGAGTTGTCCACCTTCTTCATATCCCACGTAACCGGGAGGCGCACCGATCAAGCGGCTCACGGAGAATTTCTCCATGTACTCGCTCATGTCGATCCGGATCAAGGCATCGTCGGTATCGAAGAGGTAGCGCGCCAACTCTTTCGCCAACTGGGTCTTTCCAACTCCGGTAGGACCGAGGAAGATGAAGGATCCGATCGGGCGGTTCGGGTCCTTCAGTCCGGCACGGTTACGTTGAATGGCTTTCACCACCTTCACAACGGCTTCATCCTGACCGATCACCTGACCCTGCATTTCCTCCTTCATCCGGCGCAGTTTGCCGCTCTCCTTCTCGGCGATCCGAGTTACGGGAATGCCACTCATCATGGCCACCACCTCAGCGACGTTGTCTTCCGTCACCGTGGTTCGGTTGCTCTTGCTCTCATCCTCCCACGCTTTCTTGGCTCGGTCGAGTTCTTCCAATAGCTGGCGCTCCCGGTCACGCAATTTGGCCGCCTCTTCGTAACGCTGGCTGCGCACCACCTTGTTCTTTTCCTCCTTGATGTCCTCGATCTTCTGCTCCACATCGAGAATGGCCTTGGGCACCACGATGTTGCTGATGTGGACCCGGCTACCCGATTCGTCCATGGCATCGATGGCCTTATCCGGAAGGTGCCGATCGGTGATGTACCGATTGGTGAGTTTCACACAGGCCTCGATGGCCTCTTCGGTAAAGTTCACGTTGTGGTGATCCTCGTACTTCTCCTTGATGTTATTGAGGATCTGGATGGTCTCATCCACCGTGGTCGGCTCCACCAGAACCTTTTGGAAACGACGCTCCAATGCGCCATCCTTTTCGATGTACTGTCGATATTCATCTAAGGTGGTCGCACCGATGCATTGGATCTCGCCCCGGGCCAAAGCCGGTTTGAACATATTGCTGGCATCCAAGGAGCCACTGGCACCACCGGCACCAACGATGGTATGGATCTCGTCGATGAAGAGGATCACATCCGGGCTATTCTCCAACTCGTTCATCACGGCCTTCATGCGTTCTTCGAACTGACCGCGATATTTGGTACCTGCGACCAAGGAAGCAATGTCCAAAGCGACGATGCGCTTGTTGAAGAGCACACGGCTCACCTTGCGCTGGATGATGCGCAAGGCCAAGCCTTCTGCTATTGCGCTCTTTCCAACTCCGGGTTCCCCGATCAGTACCGGGTTGTTCTTCTTGCGACGCGACAGGATCTGACTTACCCGCTCGATCTCCTTTTCCCGCCCAACGATGGGATCGAGTTTGCCGTCTTCGGCCATTTTGGTAAGGTCGCGACCGAAATTATCAAGCACGGGTGTCTTGCTCTTGCTGTCTCCTTGTTTACGCTGTCCGCCGCCGCCACCACCGCTAAAACTCCCGCTATCATCATCATCGTCATCGGCACTCTGCGGTCCTTGCGCCTTGGGCTTGCTGGTGAAGGTATCCCGCGCTGCACCTCCATCCGCGAGGATCACATCCACCTCGTGTTTCACACTTTCGTAATCCACGTGGAATTTGTGCAAGGTCCGGGTGGCGAGGTTATCCTCATCCTTCAGCATGCTCAGTAACAAGTGCTCCGTATCGATATGCGGGCTCTTGAAAAGTTTGGCCTCCAAGAAGGTGATCTTCAACATCTTCTCTGCCTGCTTGATCAGCGTGATCTTGTCCTTGTCCGGCGGTCGCATGGCACTGGCCGGCTCCATGGAGCTTTCCACCACCTTGCGCAACTCGTCGATATCCACCTCCAAGCGCTGCAGGATGCGGATGGCATTGCCTTCCCCTTCCCGGATCAGACCGAGTAGGATATGTTCGATGCCTATGTAGTTGTGACCCAAGCGCAATGCCTCTTCACGACTGAAGGTGATGACATCGCGGACCCGGGGTGAGAATTTTGCGTCCATGTGTATTGGTTTCTGCTGGGCTCGTTCGTGGCCGACCGTTCCTCTGATCGGGATGGTACGAAGTTAACGTGGCACCACTGGGGGCAAGCTATTCAACGGAGCAACGATGGGCATGTTCCAAGGAAACGCTTTTATCCACATGAAGGTGTCGGTTTGTGGATAATTCCGGGGGAATATCCCATCGGATCGGGCTACTTTCGGGCTCCCATTTCGGGGACCCCGTTCACAAGGACCGGGCCAGCGTGACGAACTGACAGCTATGGCAGAAGGAGAGAAGATCATTCAGATCAACATTGAGAACGAAATGCGCACCGCCTACATCGATTATTCGATGTCGGTGATCGTAAGCCGGGCCCTGCCCGATGTGCGTGATGGCTTGAAACCCGTACACCGCCGCGTGCTTTATGGCATGCAGGATCTGGGTGTTTTAAGCAACCGCGCCCACAAGAAGAGCGCCCGTATTGTCGGGGAGGTGCTGGGTAAGTACCACCCGCACGGTGACAGCAGCGTGTACGATGCCATGGTGCGCATGGCCCAAGACTGGAGCCTGCGCTATCCGCTGGTGGATGGTCAAGGCAACTTCGGCAGCATCGACGGGGATAGCCCTGCGGCGATGCGCTACACCGAGGCACGTTTCAAAAAGATCGCAGAAGAGGTGCTCGCGGACCTGGACAAGGAGACCGTGGACATGCGACCGAACTTCGACGAATCGTTGCAGGAGCCCACCGTAATGCCAACCAAGGTCCCGAACCTGCTGGTGAACGGGGCATCCGGCATTGCCGTCGGTATGGCAACCAACATGCCACCACACAATTTGAGCGAGGTGTGCGATGGCATCGCTGCGTACATCGATAATAAGGATATCGACGTGGCGGGCCTGATGGAGCACATCAAGGGTCCCGACTTCCCTACCGGTGGGGTGATCTACGGGATCGATGGCATCCGCGAAGCATACGAGACCGGTCGCGGGAAGGTGGTTTTGCGTGCCAAATGCCACATCGAGGAGGATCCGAAGACCAGCCGCGAAGCGATCGTCTGCACGGAGATCCCGTTCCAGACCAACAAGGCGGTGCAACTGGTGAAGGGTGTTGCCGATCTGGTGAACGACAAAAGGATCGAAGGCATCAGCGATGTCAACGATTACAGCGACCGTACGGGAATTCGCGTGGTGTATGATGTAAAACGCGAGGCCATGGGAAGCGTGGTGCTCAACCAATTGTACAAGTACAGTTCGTTGCAGACCAGCTTCAGCGTGAACAGCATCGCGTTGGTCGGCGGAAGGCCCATGATGTTGGGGCTGAAGGCCATGATCCAACATTTCGTGACACACCGTCTGGATGTGATCGTGCGGCGCAGTAAGTACGACCTGCGAAAAGCGGAAGAGCGGGCCCACATATTGGAAGGTTTGCTCATCGCCTTGGACCATTTGGAAGCTGTGATCAAGCTGATCCGCGCCAGTGCCACACCGGACATCGCCCGCGAAGGATTGATGTCGGAATTCAGCCTTTCAGAGATACAGGCGCGTGCCATTCTGGATATGCGCCTACAGCGGTTGACCGGGCTTGAACGCGACAAGATCAAGGAGGAATATGCGGAGCTGATGACGCTCATCGATCGCCTGAAGGCCATTTTGGCCGATGAAGGGGTTCGTTTACAGATCGTGAAGGACGAAACCGCAGAGATCAAGGAGAAATACGGGGACAAGCGCCGCACCCAGATCATCGCGGCCAGTGGTGACATGAGCATGGAGGACCTGATCGCTGACGAAGCGGTAGTGGTCACCATCAGTCACCTGGGCTACATCAAGCGGACGGCCCTCACCGAATTCCGCACCCAAGGCCGCGGTGGCATCGGCAGCCGCGGATCCACCACCCGTGACGAGGATTTCTTGGAACACCTCTTTGTGGCCACCAACCACAACTATCTGCTCATCTTCACCCAGAAAGGGCGGGTATATTGGATGCGTGTGTTCGATATTCCGGAAGGAACGCGGCAAAGCAAGGGCAGGGCGATCCAGAACCTCGTACAATTGGAAGGGGATGACAAGGTGGTGGCCTACTTGAATGTCACCGACCTGAAGAGTGAGGAGTACCTGAACAGCCATTTCGTGGTGCTCTGTACCAAGAAGGGAGTGATCAAGAAGACCACCTTGGAAGCGTACAGTCGTCCGCGGTCCAACGGGATCATCGCCGTGGGTATCCGCGAAGGGGACGAGCTCCTTGAAGCGCGCCTCACCAACGGAAAGCACCACGTCATCTTGGCCAGCAAGGATGGTCGTGCCGTCCACTTCGAAGAAGGGGATGTCCGTCCGATGGGCCGCAATGCGAGCGGGGTGCGCGGTATGAACCTGACCGGAGGGACCAAGGAGAATGAAGTGATCGGCATGATCACCATGGACAAGGACGAGTTGAACACGTTGCAAGTGCTGGTGGTCAGTTCAAAAGGCTACGGCAAGCGCACCGCGATGCTGGATGAGGACGGTGACTACGTGTACCGCATGGTGAATCGCGGCGGGAAGGGCGTCAAGACCATGCAACTCACGGACAAGACCGGTGAACTTGTCGCCATCAAATCCGTGAAGGACGAAGACCAACTGATGATCATCAACCGCAGTGGTATGACCATTCGGATGGACCTGAGCGCCATGCGTGTCCTTGGTCGCGCCACACAAGGCGTACGGTTGATCGAACTGCGCAAGAACGACCAGATCGCTGCGGTCGCCAAGATCGATAGTGAACTCCAAGAGGACGAACCCACCGAAGGTGAAGGCGATGCTGACACCAATGGCGAAGATGCTTCCGATGACAATGGCACCGTAGTTGATAACGAATAAGGCAAGACGTAAAACGAAAACATGAAGACCGCCGTACTGCTAGGAACCATCGCTCTTAGTCTGGGGCTGCAAGCCCAGAACTCCAATGTCGTGAGCGCATTCAATTACATGAAGGATGGCGACTTGGCCAAAGCCACCGAATTCATCGAACCAGCCACCTTGGACGCCAAGACCGGTGCCGCTGAAAAGACGTGGCGTTACCGTGGCGATATCTACCGGCAGATCGCCATGGGGACAGACGATGCTTTGAAAGCACAGTTCCCTGATGCGATCGACAAGGCCGTGGCCAGCTACCTGAAGGCAAGTGAATTGGATACGAAGGACAACTACAGAGTGGAGAACATTCAGGCATTGGGAGCGCTGCAGAGCATGTCTTTGAATGCAGGTAACGAAGCATTCACGGCCAAAGCTTATGATACGGCCATTCTGAACTATGATCGTGCCGAACGGATCGCCAAAGCCTTTGGACACGCAGATACGAACGCCGTGTTCAATTCCGCACTTGCCTATGAATCCAAAGGCGATGCACCCATGGCGATCCAGAAGTATCGTGAGGCGTTGGCGCTCGGGTACACCAAGCCGGAGATCTACCGCTACATCGCCAGTTTAGAGCGCAAGAACGACGACCTGGACGGAGCCATCACAACGATCAAGGAAGGACGCGCTCGCTTTCCGGAGCAGAAGGACCTGATCATGGATGAAATGAGCTATTTGCTCGCCGCCGACCGTTCTGCGGAAGCGGAGGAAAGCGTGAAGCTCGGCATCCAAAAGGACCCGAACAACGCGGTCCTTTGGTCCGTACTGGCCAGCTTGAACGACAAGAAGGCGACCGATGCCACTGAGGAAGCGGAAATGACGAAGTGGTACCAAAAGGCAGAGGAAGCGTACAAGAAAAGCATCGAACTGGACCCAAAATTCTTCGACAGCTACTTCAACATCGGCGTGCTCTATAACAACCGGGCGGCTTACGAGTATGAGAAGTGCAACAAGATCAAGAGCGATACCGAGTACACTAAGTGCAAGAAGGTAGCAGACGAGATCTACGTGATGGCCGTTCCGTTCTTTGAGAAAGCCCACGAACTGAAGGCCGACGACGTGCAAACTGTACAGCAATTGATGAAGCTGTACGCGAAGACGGGCGACCAGGACAAGTACGCAGCGATGAAAGCACTGCTTGGGAATTGACCCCGATCCATATGGAATAGGGCAGGCCGGATCAAAATGATCCGGCCTGCTCGTATTCGGGCTATCCATTGCGGATGTGCCTCAGATCCAATTCAATGCGACTTTACATAATATAAATTATACGCCAATAGGCCGGAAGTCAAGTTCATCCGGCAGTCTAAGTTCGATCCCTGAACCCAGGGTTCCTTCCACGAAGATCCGACCATGCTGCACTCCCATTCCAACGAACGGGTCATTCGCGATCAACCAAGGGCCATCCAGATCCAAAATGTGCGCGATCCCAGCCAGCGCGGCCATTGCTCCACAGCCCAGTGAACTCTCACTCATGGAACCCAGCATCACCTGCAAGCCAAGTTCACGGGCACGCACGGACATTTCCAACGCGCGATCCAACCCTCCGCACTTCATCAGCTTCAAGTTCACACCGTCGAATGCTGTTGGCGCACGCTCCAGATCGGCCATGCCTTGTACACTTTCGTCCGCAAATACCGGTACGTCCGTTCGATCCTTGAGCTGCTCGTGCAGGTCCCACCGGTCTTTCGGGAACGGCTGCTCGATCCCAAGTACATTCTCGGCACCGACCAGATCAATGATCCGCAGTGCTTGATCCACCTGGGACCAACCTTGATTCGTATCCAAGAATAACCTCCGGTAGCCCAGATCCATGACCACGCGCAAGGTAGCCTCGTCATTCGGCGAACCCAGTTTGACCTTCAATCCGCCAGTTCGCGGTAGATCATTCAGGATCAGCGGAATATCCTCCGGTTCCGTGTGGCCCAGAGTCATCAAACTCACCGCTGGGTCAGCAACTCTATCCAATACCCCGAAATAGCTTGATATGGAGCACTCTTTCTCTCTGGTTATCAATCCAATGTATGCAGTGTGTAATGCGGCTCTTGCCGGTGCAGAAAGGACGACCTGCCCACCGGACATAAAACAGTCCTGAACGCACCCCGGATCGAGGCCAGCAAGTTCTTCCAAGACAGACCGTTGCGTTTCTGCCAAGTACGGTGGCAAAGTCGCTTCTCCATATCCATGGCTCCCATTTCTGGAGAGCCGAACGAAAACGCTGTCTGTACCATCCCGTAGACCATGCGCGGTCCCGAAAGGATGTTTGAACCGCAACCGATACCGCGCCAAAGCCAATTCCATCCGTGCGAAGGTGGTACGGCAGTTCGTTGTTGAAAGTGATCCACCACGATTTCTGCGAACGATCGGGCACGAAAAAGCCCCGACACGTTCATGCCGGGGCCATTCGAGTGCGATCGGACGACCGCCTATTTCACCAAGTAGTAGATGTTCGTGAGCCACTTCGCTGTATCCGGTTCGCTCATGGGATCGGTGATGTATTCCTCGATCACATTCCCATAGTGGGTCAACCCTTTGGACCCGATGTATTTGTTCAACGCCTCATGCGCTGTTCCGGTCTTTTCATATTCACCCATGTAGGCGATCTTCAACACCTTACCGGCTGGAACCAAGTAGGTTTCCATGCCTGGCACCTTCACTGAGGCATCTCCTTTCACCGGGAACCCAGCCATCATATCTGCGGTCATGTCCTTTTCGTTCCACTCCCAGTAAATACCGCTTGGAGCACCACTAGGCACCACTTGAGCCGCACCACAGGCCACCCCAGCGGCTTGGAAATTCTTCTCATAGAAGCTGCCGATCTCCGCCCACTTCACTTTCTTGTTCCGCTTACCAACATATACCGTTTCAGGCCACTCCTGTTCGTGGATCACAAAGCCATCTACAGTGCGGTCGGCCATGGCTGCCCTTTCAGCGGCCACCTCCGTTTCCACATCGGTCTTCAACATGGCCAATCCACGGTCGAAGTCCTTGCCGACCATGGCATCCATATCCATGAATACGCTCATGATCCGACCCATCAGATCGTTCTCACCATTCATGGACCAGGTCGCCTTGGTCCCTTCTCCTTCTGGCACGAGATCCACAGCTACTCTGCTTTCCGACTGCCACGGCTCGATGAACTTCAGGTCCAACTCAACTCCTTCGTCGGGTTTCAGTGCGGTCAAGGTCTGTTCGCCTTTCCCCACGTCGTCGTTTCCTTCCCAAGTGGATCTCGCCCCAACGGTCCCATCCGTACCATCAATGGATTTCTTCATATCAGGATCATAGGAATTCCATGGTGACCATTTGTCCATGGCCGCGAGCGTTGAAATGTGGGGGTAGACCTCTGCCGCCGAGGCTTCGATCACCACGGATCGTTCGTAGCGGTACTCTTTAGGGGCCATCAAAGCAATCGCGAGCACGATCGCAATGATCGCGCCCAGAATGATCAATATGGTCTTGAGTATTCTCATGATGCGGTGGATTTGTCCGAAAGATGCAACACAAGAGTCGAATTTGCTAGAGCGCATCTCGAAATTGTTTTTGGAAGCTAGCGGGTTGGATCATGCGACCAGATGAGGCGCAAAAACCGAGCATAGCATGAGCTACGTGAGGCCTTTTGCAACGAAATATGGGCGCACGAGGCTCCCGCGCAGCCCGAAGGATAATTTTGAGATGCGCTCTAGAATTCCGTGCCGTGTGGTTCGGAGTAGCTGGCACGGTCTTTTCTTTGTGGAACACATCGAACCCACGACCATGAACCCGATCCGGACCATCCTTCTGCCCACGGCCATCGCCATCGCCTTGATCGGTGGCCTCAGCGCATGCAACAGCAAGAACAATCCCGCTGGGGAAAAGGTGAAGCAGCCGTTCAGCGGCAACAAGTACGAGAGCAACGCGGCGTGGTTCCGCGGCACGGGCATGGGGGCGAGTCAGGCCCAGAACATCGCCCGTAGCAAGGCGGACCTGGATGCCAAGAACCAATTGGCCGCTCAGGTGAAGACCAATATCCGCGCCGTGACCGATCAGTACTTGGGCCAAACGGAGAATGGCAACGCGGCGGATATCGCGGACAAATTCCAAACGCTGGTGCGCGAGGTGATGAACACGGAAATGGCCGATATGCGCAAGATCGACGAAGAACTGCGCTACAATGCGGCAACCAAGGACTACACGATGTACGTGGCTTACGAGATCAAGAAGAATGCGATGTTCCGGTTCATGAAGAAGCAGGCCCGAACGGACGATAAGATCGATGATATCACACGCAAGAAGATCGAGGAGATCCTGGATGAGGAGATCCGTAAGTCGGACGCTGTGATCGGGGAATGAGCCTCCCGTTTTGACCTGTTTACGCCCGGGCCGATGGTCCGGGCGTTCTTTTTCCTCACTTGAATTTCAGCACGATCGGCAAATGATCGCTGTACCCCCCCTTGTAATACCCACGACTGTAGGTCCTATCGGGTGAAGGCCCATACTTCGGGTGCGTGAAGAGCAGACGATCATCGGTCACGGCCTTTGCGCTTTCCACATGTTCCAAGAGTTCGGGATCAACGATGAATTGGTCCAAGTAGTCCCAGTGGCCTTGGTAATTGTAACTGCCCTCGTATTCCTTTCCAGTAGGGCACATCAGATCGATCAGGCCACCCGCCTTAGGATCGCAGGAAGCACCTAGACCTTCTTGGATACTTCGGTCCATGGGCGAATCATTGAAATCTCCCATGATGAGGACATGGACCGTCCCGGAAGTTCGGATCTTCCGCACAGCCCGCTTCAGGACAGCGGCGGCGGCCATGCGTTTGGGTTCGCTCTTTTCCACGCCTCCGTACCGACTGGGCCAGTGATCCACGAACACATGGAAAACATGACCCTCGGCTTGCAATTCCACATGCAGGATATCCCTGGTACGGTCGTCCTTCAACTTTACTTCCAGTGGTTCGGCATGGATGAGCTCAAGGTCGGGTCGATATGCGAGCGCTACATCGATGCCCCGCTCATCGGGTGATTCGAAGTGGATCACCTTGTATTCGCCCTTACGCAGAAGCGGCTCCTCCATCAGGCGGTCCACCACGGCGCGGTTCTCCACCTCGGCCAACCCGATCAGCACGGGCGATCCTTCATCGGCCATATCGATGGACTCAGACAGGTACTTCAACTTCTTGACCAGCCGATCTTCAGTCCACTCCTGTTTTGACGTGGGGGTAAATTCATCATCGTTCGTACTTGGGTCATTCTCGGTATCGAAGAGATTCTCCACATTGTAAAAGACCACGTGTGCGTGCTCCAACGGGAATGCTTGTACCGGAGTCTCGGATGGATCCGTTCGCAACGTACCGGGTTGCGATCCCGGTCCTGAAGCACTGCACGCCATAAAGGCCAGGCCCAGGATCATGCTCGGCGAGATGTTCGTACTCCACATCAGCGTCGCCCCTTTACACCGAGCACTCCCAGCAAGCCCCGGGTCAATTCCCGAAAAACGGTACGACCAACCTGTCGGACCATGGTATTCTTACTGATGTCCGCGATCACGGAAGTTTCCTTTTTCGCAGCTTTCGCGGGCTTCGAGGGCGTTTCAACGGCCTTCTCCACTTGGTCCTTCATCCGCTTCTCCAACATTTCGAATGCACTCTCCGCGTCGATCACTTCGTTGTAGCGTGCCGCGATCCGGCTTTGCGCAACAAGTCCCCCGATCTCCAACTCACTCAACACATCCATTCGTGAAACGGGTGCACGCAACAACGTGTGTGCTAAAGGCGTGGGTGCCCCCTTTTCATTCAAGGCTGTTATTAGCGCTTCCCCGATCCCCAATGAGGTGATCAAAGCCTCCGTATCGTAAAATTCCGTGAGTGGATAGTTCTGCGCCGTCTTCTTTATCGTGGTCCTGTCCTTGGCGGTAAATGCGCGCAGGGCATGCTGCACTTTCAAACCCAACTGCCCCAGCACACTTTCCGGAACATCGCTCGGATCCTGCGTACAGAAGTAGATGCCCACACCCTTGGAGCGGATCAGCTTGATGATGGTCTCGATCTGCTCCAACAAGGCTTTCGAAGCGTTGTTGAAGATCAAATGGGCTTCGTCGATAAAGAGCACCAATTTGGGCTTCTCCGGGTCCCCGACCTCCGGAAATTTCTGATAGATCTCTGCCAATAAGCACAGCATGAAGGTGCTGAAGAGTTTGGGCCGGTCCTGGATGTCCGTGAGCCGCACGATATGTATCACACCTTTGTCTTCTCGTTCGGCAAGGAGGTCGTTCACGTCGAAGGAACGTTCACCAAAGAAGGATCCAGCCCCTTGTTGTTCGATCTCAATGAGTTTACGCAGGATGATATTCACTGTGGAAGAACTGACCTGCCCATATTCTTTACGGATCGCTTCCTTGCCCTCGTCCATCGTGAACTGCAACACGCGCCGCAGATCCTTCAGATCGATCAAGGCCAATCCGTTGTCGTCGCAGTACTTGAAGACCAAGGCGAGCACACTATGTTGGGTCTCGTTCAGATCCAGGATCCGCCCCAAGAGCACCGGTCCGAACTCACTGACCGTAGCGCGAAGGCGAGCACCAGGCTCGTTGCTCAACGTGAGCAATTCCACCGGGATAGCTTGCGGTTCGTACGGGATCCCGAGTTTCTCATGCCGTGCCAGGATCTTCTCATTCACGGCACCAGGAGCGGCCAGACCACTCAAGTCTCCTTTCACATCCATGAGCAACACCGGAACACCGGAAAGTGAAAGCTGCTCGGCGATCACTTGCAGCGTTTTGGTCTTTCCACTACCTGTGGCACCACAGATCAGGCCATGGCGGTTCATGGTGCGCAAGGGGATCGCCACCGAAGTCCCCTCCGGAACCAAACCGTTCTGCATGGGACCACCAACGCGGATACTCGCTCCTTTGAAGCTGTATCCATCCTTCATCACCGATCCAAATGTCGCTGCTGTCATTTCGAAGACTTGTGCCCCAAAGGAACGGAACAGAGCGGGTTCCTCGTTTTCAGCAGGATGTGGGTTAAACTTGCCGACCGCGCAAGACCCATGAAACACGGCTACCGAACTTACCAATGGGTCCTGCTGATCGCAGCGCTCGTTATCGGCTTCGCCTTGCGGGTACATGGCATCCTAGTTCTGAAAGACGGGCTGTCCCATGATGAAAGCGTCTCCTACCTCTGCGCTGCGGCAACAGAGGGGGCCTATCAGGAACGGATCGACGGAATGGTGGATTCGACCTTGGTCGTGGGCGATATACAAGCCTACTATACCCGACCCGCCACACTTCAACTAGGCGTAGTTGCGTATGATCTGGCCCATTACGACATCCATCCACCGCTCTATTTCTGGGCTTTGCATGCGGTGCATGTGCTATTTGGTGCAGGGATCATCGGTGGCACACTGTTGAATCTGATCGCTGAATTCGGTGTTGCCCTACTGATGCTGTTGATCGCAGGCAGGGTGCTCGGGCATTCCGTTGTTGCATGGGCTGCCGTAGCGATCTGGTACCTCTCTTCTGCCGTGGTACAGATCGATCTGGAAGCACGCCACTATCAATTCCTAGCGCTCTTTGCCTTGGCTTCATTCCTGCTGCAAGAACGGATCCTGGCAGGACGATCTTCACGCCTGCAGTGGGCTCTATTCATTGCGGTGAATGCATTGGGGTTGCTAACGCATTACTACTTCGCCTTCCTGCTACTGCCGGGCGCAGTGTTGATGCTGCACCGTTACGGGTTGAAGTCCCCTACCCTGCGCTTCATGGGGGCCGGACTTGCTTCTCTGGGCCTCTTCTTCCTGTTGTTCCCGGAAGTGTTCGATTTCATCCCGCTGTACGTGGATCGCGTCAAGGACCCGGCCGATGCGGTGGGTCTGTTCAACCGATTGCGCACCTTCCTCTACGCGGCGCTCGCCTTCTTTGCTGAAGTCCATGTGCTGCGCTACGGGTATCTGATCCTCTTGGTCGCCTTCACAGGCTTAGGGATACGGTCCCTGTGGAGGATCGATCGGCGCTTGTGGACGACCGAGCACCCGACGGTCTACTATGGGCTCCTGATGTTGTGGACCGGCTTGTTCACGTTCGCGCTCTACCTCATTGGCGTGAGCCCTCCACATGCGGTCGGAGAGCAGTATTTGGCCTACTTTTGGCCGCTTCTGGCCATCATGACCGTCCGCGTGGCGAACCGGGTGATCCCTGCTCGAGTTCAAGGTTGGGTGTTGGCTGCACATATGGCTCAACTCGGCATTTCACTTCCCAACGCGATCGCGCACTCTGAGTATGTACAGAACGTTCTACCCGGATCGTGGTATGCCCGAATGGCCGAAAGTGAAATGGTCATCATGGATGATCGCAAACGTTCCGGGCTGCCTCGGATCATACGACATCTACCGGCCACGCTGCCCTTGGTGATCATGAGCAAAGAAGATCCCGAAGTGGCGACCTACAATGCGGTCTCCTTCCTCCACTTGGATGTAGAAGGCCGCCCATCCATCGAACCGTTCCTTACCCGTATGTCTGAAGCCGGATTCGGACAGCAGGCCAAGGAGCAACATGACCACTACGAACTGATCTCGTTCCGCCGCGATGTATTACGATAACGATTGGGCCCTGATCATCCCGCTGGCGAACGAGGAAGAGGAATTCGAACTCTTCACCGGCGCACTCACCAACGTCTTGGACCGCTTGGAATCGGGAAAGGTCTATCTGATCGTAGACGGTGTTTCCAAAGATCGAACGCTTGAATTGTGCACAGCGCTCGAAGCCCGTGACCCGCGCTTCAGAACGGTGTGGGCACCGGAGAACAGGAATGTAGTGGATGCCTACCTCCGCGGTTACCGGGAAGCATTCGACAACGGACACGAGCTTATCATCGAGATGGATGCAGGCCTATCCCACGACCCACGAGCACTACCGATGTTCTTACGCGTATTGAACGAGGGCAACGAATGCGCCTTTGGAAGTCGCTTCATCAATGGCGGTTCCATCACGGAATCCAGTTTCAAGCGCTTGGTGCTGTCGAAGGTGGGCACAGTGCTCAGCAACCTCTTGTTGGGGACCCGGATGTACGATATGACCTCCGGTTACCAAGGCTTCCATCGAAACATCGTGGGCCGATTCCTCGCATTCCAATTGCGCTCCAAAGCGCATTTCTACCAGACCGAGCTGCGGTACTTACTGCGCTTCACACGCTACGCAGAGATCCCGATCCACTACAAGGCACCAAGCCCGCGTGTATCCGAAAAGGCGATCCGCAACTCGATCGATGTCCTACTTTACTACTTCAAGCAACGCTTGATCTTCCGACCCGAACGTTTATGAGCTCCACACGGACCGCCTTGGTCATTACGTCCATTTCCGCGCCCAATGCGGTACTGCGATCCTTCGCTGAGGGATGCACCGCGCACGGCATCGATTTCATTTTGATCGGCGATCGTCCTTCGCCCAAGGACTTCAGCCTCGGTGGTTGTGACTTCTGGGGCCTCGATCGCCAGAAGACCATGCCTTTCCAGTTGGCCGCCCTGTTGCCGGAGCGCCACTACGGCCGCAAGAACCTCGGCTACTTGGAGGCCATTCGCTGTGGTGCTGAAGTGATCGTAGAGTCGGATGACGACAACTTTCCGCGCGAGGAGTTCTGGGGTCCACGGAACCGCAAGCAGCAGGCCTCCAGCTTTGTTGGCACGGGTTGGGTGAACCTGTACCGGGCCTTCAGTACGGAACCGATCTGGCCACGAGGTTTCCCTTTGGAGAACTTACAGCATGTCGTTCCGGATGTACCCACTGCCATCAGCGTGGATGTGCCGATCCAACAAGGATTGGCGGACGCGAACCCGGATGTTGATGCCATCTACCGCCTGACGGGCAAATTGCCATTGGACTTCGACCAGCGTGAAGTACCGGTATCACTCGGGAAAGGCGCTTGGTGCCCATTCAATTCGCAGAACACCACGTTCTTCAGTGAAGCCTTCGCCCTGCTGTACCTGCCCTCCTACTGTAGTTTCCGGATGACGGACATTTGGCGCAGCTATGTGGCGGTGCGGATCTGCTGGGAGAACGGCTGGGATGTGCTCTTTCACAATGCCACGGTTTGGCAGGAGCGTAACGCACACAACTTGATGAAGGACTTCGCCGACGAATTGATCGGCTATCAGAACAACAAAGCCATCTGCGAGAAATTGCAAGCGTTGTCGTTGAAACCCGGCGTGGAGCACATCGGGGACAACATGCGCGCATGCTACGCGGAGTTCATCGCAATGGGGCTGGTCGGGGAGGCCGAACGCCCGTTGCTGGAAGCGTGGCTTACCGACCTAGGGGCCCTTTCCTGATCAGCTGAAGGAGATCCGGTTGATCGCGAACCGACCGCTGCCCGTGAACAGCAGCGTGGCGAACATGACCATGTATACCGTGGCCAACTCCTTTTCAGGAAATGATGCATCGCCCTTCACCATGAAGACCACCACGGCCATGCCGATGATCAGTGGTATGCATGCCGCACGCGTCCATATTCCCAATGTGACGCACGCTGCACACAGCACCTCCGCGAACAGGATCAGGATCAGTGAAACGGTGGACCCCAGACCAAAGGGATCAGCGAAGCTGTCCACGTGTTTGGAGAATTCCATCAGCTTGGGCCAACCGTGCTGCCAGAACATGGTGCCGCCCGCACCGATGCGCAGGAACAAGTATCCGATGTCCTCGTTGACGGGGTCGCTATTCAGCAGCATGGCACGAAAGTATCGGGGTCTGTGACGTATCCACACCGTCCTCATCGGGGAATTTTCAACCGGTGAATGGGAACTTTCCGGTGTGGGGTCCGTTCCAATGTCCACATGAAGTTCATATACCCGGCACTGATCTCGTTGATGACCCTTTCGGCGACCGCTCAACCTGCGGATAGCGATATGATCGCTGGCCTCACGGCCCTGAAGAAAGCCAACCCTACCGAGGCAGAGTCCGCTTTCGATAAGGTGGTATCCAGCGAACCGGGCAATGCCAAGGCCTGGTACTATAGGGCGGTATCGCGCATGGTACAAGGCGACCATACAGGTGCCATGGATGATCTGGACCACTTGCTGATACTTGAGCCTACCGATGTCCACGCACTGTTGCGCCGGGCCGAGGTGAACGCCAGCACCGGCGATACGAACGGTGCGAAAAGCGATCTGTATAAAGTGATCGGGATGCATGCCAACGGTCCGGCCACCGAACACGCACTATTCGAATTGGGCCGCATGGCCATGGAAGAGAACGATCTGCCCACCGCGTTGGGACACTACGACCGGTTGGTGGGGATCGCCAGTTACAATGCCATGGCGTGGTGCGACAGAGGCATCGTCCTGCAAGCCCTCGGGGACGATGACCGCGCGATCGCAGACCTGGAAAAGGCCGTTGAGATGGACCCCACTTTGGATCAAGCCTACGCCAACCTCGCCATCGTCCTGTTCAGGCAAGGGCGCAGGCAGGAAGGCTGCCATGCCCTTCAACAAGCACTCGATCTCGGTGATCATTCCGTGGATGAACTGATGTTGATCCACTGCGACCGATAGCATCCGGTTTTGCCGTAGCCCGAATGACCCCTCGGGTGGTGGCAGGGCTTCCTACTTGGGAAGCCCTGCTGCTTTCTTAGGCACATGCTGCATGGAGCGCTACTTTTGCGACCCCTCCGCCATTCGTAGGGCATGGGAAAAGCAACATGAAGATCGATGTGACCCTGCCGGACGGTACCGTCCGTTCGTACGATGAAGGTGCAACCGCCATGGATGTGGCCAAGAGCATCAGCGAAGGTCTTGCGCGCAACGTGCTCGCTGCCAAAGTGAATGGGGAAGTACGCGACGCGAACCGGCCACTGCCCCGCAATTGCAGCTTGGCACTGCTCACGTGGAACGATGCGGAAGGAAAGTCGACCATGTGGCACAGCAGTGCGCACCTCTTGGCCGAAGCAGTTGAAGCACTGTACCCAGGCACCAAGTTCGGAATAGGACCACCCATTGAGCAAGGATTCTACTACGACATCGACCTGGGTGAACGTACGATCGGCGATGGCGATTTCGCTGCGATCGAGGCGAAGATGAAGGAACTGGCATCCAAGAAGCTGGTCTTCGAGCGCCGCGCGGTTCCAAAGGCCGAAGCGATCGCCTATTTCACCGATAAAGGAGACGAATACAAGCTCGAATTGTTGGAGGGTCTGCAGGATGGGGAGATCACCTTCTACACACAAGGGAACTTCACCGACCTGTGCCGTGGCCCACACATTCCGGACACCGGTTCCATTAAGGCGGTGAAGGTCATGAGCGTTGCCGGTGCGTACTGGCGTGGGGACGAGAAGCGCAAGCAACTCACTCGCTTATACGCGATCGCCTTCCCAAAACAGAAGGAACTCGACGAGTATCTGGTGCTGCTGGAGGAAGCCAAGAAACGCGACCACCGAAAGCTGGGTAAGGAGATGGACCTGTTCACCTTCAGCGAACGTGTTGGAGCGGGACTACCTCTTTGGCTGCCGAAAGGAGCAGCTTTACGAGAGCGCTTGATCGACTTCATGAAGACCGCTCAGGAAGAGGCCGGTTACGTGCAGGTCGCAACACCCCATATCGGAAGTAAGCAACTGTATGTGACCAGCGGCCACTGGGAGAAATACGGGAAGGACAGTTTCCAACCGATCAATACGCCGCAAGAAGGCGAGCAGTTCATGCTGAAACCGATGAACTGCCCGCACCATTGTGAGATCTTCGCAAGTCGCCCACGGAGTTACAAGGACCTCCCCTTGCGCCTGGCCGAATTCGGTACCGTTTACCGTTACGAACAAAGTGGCGAGTTGCATGGCTTGGCGCGGGTCCGCGGATTCACCCAGGACGATGCACACCTCTTCTGCCGTCCGGATCAAGTGAAGGAGGAATTCCTCAAGGTGATCGACCTCGTATTGCTCGTGCTGAAAGCCTTGAATTTCGAGCATTTCGAGGCCCAAGTGAGTTTGCGGGACAAAGAGGATCGCAGTAAGTACATCGGCAGCGATGAGAATTGGGAAAAGGCCGAACAGGCGATCATCGACGCGGCTGCGGAATGCGGAATGAAGACCGTCGTGGAATACGGTGAAGCGGCATTCTACGGTCCCAAACTGGACTTCATGGTGAAGGATGCCTTGGGCCGACGTTGGCAATTGGGCACGATCCAGGTGGACTACAACCTACCCGAGCGATTCGAGTTGGAATACGTGGGTAGTGACAATGCAAAGCACCGCCCGGTCATGATCCACCGTGCGCCATTCGGCAGTTTGGAGCGGTTCATCGCGGTGATCATAGAACACTCCGCCGGAAGATTCCCACTTTGGTTGGCACCCGAACAAGCGGTGATCCTTCCGGTGAGCGACAAATTCGTTGAAGTCGCACAAGGCCTCGCGAAGCAACTCAAGGCGTTGAAGATCCGGACTTCCGTGGATGAGCGGAACGAGAAAGTGGGCCGTAAGATCCGCGATGCCGAATTGGCCAAGAGCCCGTTCATGTTGGTGGTCGGCGAAAAGGAAGCCGCAGACAACACCGTTGCTGTACGCGAGCATGGTCAAGGTGATCTGGGCAGCATGAGTACAGTAGCCTTTGCCGCGATGATCCAAGAACGGATCAAGGAACAATTGGCGCTGGCCTGACCGGGCCCACACTTCTAACACCATCTTGGATCGGTAGCGTTGGGGCTGATCGCAAAGTGCCAATGCCCCAATTCCACAGGTCGGCAGAAGCGCTCTGCATTGCTGTGGATCCGTTCGGATGAAGTGCACTATGCGCCTTTGCGGGTAGGGTGATCCGGGTAACCTTCATGGTCGGACTTCGTAGGAACAGACGGGCGTTCCCCCCTCAACGCTGCCTACCATGTTCCGCAAACCCCTACTCATCCTCGGTATTCTGCTGATGGCAGTGACCGCGAATGCCACCCACATGAGCGGTGGCGAGATCTATTGGGAATGCATCGGGAACAACCAATACCGGATCAGATTGTTGGTCTACAGGGATTGTGCAGGGATCAATGTGGACCCCACATACAACCTGGAACTCACCAGTCCATGCGGTGATCGGAACCTGACCGTGACCAGCAATGGGGGAACGGAACTCTCCCAATTGTGTGATCTGGAATTGCCCAACAGCACTTGCAACGGCGGGACTCTTCCAGGCATCGAGCAATACATCTACACAGGGACCATCACTCTTCCACCCTGCGATTCGTGGCAGATCTCTTGGACCAACATCTATCGGAACAATGCGATCGTGAACCTGACCGCACCGGGAACGCGGGAGATGTACATCGAGGCGATCCTGAACAGCGCCGATGCACCATGCAACGATTCGCCGATCTTCACCAATGCAGCGATCCCTTACGTCTGCTTGGGATACCCGATCTCCTACAGCTATGGCGCGGTGGATGGTGAGAGCGATTCCCTTTCATACACCTTGATCGGTGCCCGCATGGACAACGGCGATCCGATACCGTACACCATCCCCTATGATCCGCAAGCGCCCATTACCGGCCTCACCATCGATCCGGCAACGGGGCTTTTGAATTTCACCCTATTCCTAGCGGGCAATTGGGTGGTGGTGGTGCAAGTGACCGAATACGATGCCAATGGGAATGTGATCGGATCGATCATGCGCGACATGCAATTCGTGGCCTATCCATGCGCCAACGTTCCACCCGATGCGGCGACCGGTCTGGTGTCCAACCTTTCTGGTTCGGCCACCCAGACAGGCCCACGAGCCGTTCAGGTGTGCGAGTCCGGCGATTTCTGCTTCGATATGGTGATCAACGACGTGAACACTGACAATGTCCTAGATGCCTTCAGCAACGCCGCACAGAGTCTGCCTGGTGCCACCTTCGCCTTCACGGGAACCAACCCGATCACCGCGACACTTTGTTGGACGGCACAAGCCGGAGCGGCAGGGTTCTACCCGGTCATGGTGAATGTGAACGACGGCGCTTGCCCGATCCCCGCCTTCCAGACCTATGTCTATTCCGTGGAGGTCCTTACCGGACTTTCTGGCACCGTACAAACAGTAGATGAAACGTGCTTGGGTAGTGGGAACGGTTCCGCAACAGTGAACGTGACCGCTGGAACGGAACCATACACCTATGCATGGAGCACGGGCAGCACGGAGAGTTCGATCATCGCTGGGGCTGGCATATATACGGTAACGGTAACGGACGACAACGGATGCGAAGCTGACCTAACGCCAGCCACCATCGGATCAGCGGCTCTTCCCAACGAGGCGAACGCCGGCCCGGATGTGATCGGTTGCATCGGCACCTTCCCCATCTACTTGAATGAAAGCGTGACCAATGCGACCGGCGGGGTATGGAGCGGTGGTACAGGCACCTACAACGGCACCTTTCCAGATATCGACTATTCGCCCGGTGCGGCAGATTTTGCTGCCGGTTCCGTGATCCTAACACTCACCACAACGGGAAATGCGGGTTGCCCACCGGATTCGGACACCATGGAGTTGTTCCTTCCGAACAGCTTCGCGAACGTCACCATAGTACACACCGATGCGCTTTGCAACGGCACCAACACCGGAACGGCCGCAGTGGTGCCGGACAACGTGAACTTCAGCTACCTGTGGCTTCCGGATGGTCAGACCACTGCAACGATAGCGGACCTCGGGACAGGCACCCGAACGGTAACGATCACGGACAACTACAACTGCCAAATGACCTTGACCACCGAGATCGGCGAGCCGGATGCGCTCTCGTTGGCCGATCTGGTGAGTACGGACGAGAGTTGCGCCGGTGAAGCGAACGGACAACTCGTCGCCTCAGCGAGCGGCGGTACGGCACCCTACACCTACACATGGAATACAGGTGTAAATGGCGCTACACTGATCACGGGTGCGGGTACCTATGATGTTTCAGTGACCGACGCCAATGGATGCACTCCGGTCACTGCCACTGGCACCATCCTTGCCACTGGACAGCCGAGTATCGTTGACGCTGGACCTGATATCATCGTATGCTTGAACGACTACCCGGTGATCCTTCAGGGGTCGGTGGTGAATGCCACGGGTGGCCAATGGAGCGGCGGAAGCGGTACGTTCTTGACCAACGGACTGAGCGCTCAATACCAACCGACCAATGCAGAGATCATGTCCGGCGGTGTCGATCTGGTGCTCACCAGCTCGGGCAATCCGACTTGTCCACCCGTCTCGGACACGGTGCATCTCAACTTTTCCACTGCGCTGCTCACTGCCGCGTTGAGCACTACCGCTGCCCTTTGCAACGCATCATCCGATGGAACCATCGCCTTCACCCCGGCAACACCTGGCTTCAGCTACCTCTGGAGCGATCCATTGGCACAAACTTCACCAACAGCGACTGGATTGGCCGCTGGCACATACAGCGTTACGGTGACCGATGCCGTTGGCTGTGATACCACGCTTAGTGCGACGGTAGATGAACCCCAGGCCCTGACCATTGCCCAGATCAATACAACGAACGTGTCCTGTGCTAGTGGCACCAACGGTGCGGCGGCCCTTACACTACAAGGTGGAACTCCAACGTATGCGATCGCTTGGAGCAACGGTGCCACGAGCAACAACATCACCAACCTGCAAGCCGGGAGCTATTCTGTGGAAGTGACGGACTCGCATGGTTGCACCGCACAGTCCGTGGCCGACATCGAACAGCCAGAGCCCATTTTCGTAAGCGTTCAAGCACCGGATACCATGTGCGTGAACACGCCGGGAACCTTCGTTGCTACCGCCACGGGAGGCGCTGGGGGATACCTCTTCAATTGGGGTGGTATGGGATTCAACCCGAGCGTGCAACTCGCATTCCAGACCTCCACGACGATCCAACTCACGGTGGTCGATCAAGCAGGCTGCACAGGCCCGATCACTCCTGTTCCGGTGACCGTACTTGATCTGAATACTGCATCATTCACGACCTATGGTGACACCACGGTATGTACTGGGGGCCTAGCGACCGTAGGCCTTTCCTTCTCCGGATATCCAGGAACCACGAACATTGCTTGGTCCCCATTGGGATATACCGGAAGCGGACCTTACACGGTCCCTGTCATCGCGGACCAGAACCATGTGGTGACCGTTACCGATGGCTGCGGCACGACCGTGGAACGCATCATCGGGCTTCGTGTGGATGCTGCTCCGACCATTGCATTGCCACCGGTGATCGCATCCGGATGCGCCCCACTGCATGTACAATTCCCGAATTTGAACCTCGGTAATGTGACCTACACATGGAATTTGGGGAATGGGACCACGAGCAATGTCTCGGCTCCGCAGCTGATCTACCCACAAGGCAGCTATACCGCTTCTCTCACCGTGACCACGCCCTTGGGTTGCACTTCCAGCAGCAACGGTGGTGGCCAGATCCTAGCGTATGCATCACCGGTGGTTTCCGTGAATGCGTCTCCGTTGGTCACCAACATCGATGAAGCCACGATCGACTTCACCAGTTCGACCACAGGAACGATCGTTTCATTCGGGTGGGTGTTCGGGGATGGTGGCACCAGTTCCATCATGGAACCGACGTATGAATACAACGAGATCGGGACTTTCGACGCGGAACTGTTCGTGACCGATGACCATGGATGTACGGGACATGCAACAGTGCCCATCACCATCGAACCGGTCTATGATGTGGTGATCCCGACCGCCTTCACACCCAACCCCAATGGGAGCGGAGGATCGAACGGCGGTGGTGGCAACTACGTTACAGGCGACCTCAGCAACGATGTCTTCTACCCCTTCGTTCGCTTCGTGGAGGACTTCCGTATGCGCGTCTTCAACCGCTGGGGTGAATTGATCTTCGAGAGCACGGACCTCAGCATCGGCTGGGACGGCTTTTACCGTGGGGCGTTGAGTCCGCAGGATGTGTACGTGGTGCAGACCTGGTTCCGCTTCGTGGACGGAAAGCAAGTGGAGAAGCTGAGTGACTTGACCCTCTTTCGATGAAGGCACTCCGACTCCTTGTCATATTGCTCTTGATCGGACCTGCACTCGTGCATGCACAGGATCCGCAGTTCTCACAGTTCTATGCCTCTTCGCAGTACTTGAATCCGGCACTAACGGGCAACACCTTCCAAGACCGGATCGCATTGAACTACCGCTTGCAATGGCCCGGAGTTCAACCGGGGTTTGAGACCTATGCCTTCGCGTATGACCACAACTTCGCCCGCGCACACAGCGGATTGGGAGGATTGGTGGTCCGCGACCGGGCCGGAAGCTATGGCCTCAGTTTCACCACCATCGCCATGAGCTACAGCTACGAGGCTCGATTGGACCGTCGACGAGCGCTCCGATTCGGCTTTCGTACCGGCTACACCATTCGCAATGTGGCACCGGATGGATACCTCTTCGCGGATCAGATCATTCGCGACAATGCACCCACGAGCATCGAAGCCAACATGGTGCCCCAGACCGGTTATCTGGACCTAGCGACCGGCGCATTGTACTACAGCGAGCAGTTCTGGGCAGGATTCTCCTTCAACCACATCAATCGACCGAATCAAACGTTGATGGTGGATGGGGATGCACCGTTGCAGATGCGGATGACCTTCCACACGGGTTATCGGTTCGCGTTGGATGGACACAAACTGACCCGCAGCGAGACCAAGATGACCATTGCCGGGCATTACAAGGCACAAGGCAAATGGGACCAATTGGACCTTGGCGGTTACATCGAGCACAACCGCATCAGTGGGGGCTTGTGGTATCGCGGTCTGCCTCTATTCAAAGCATACCAGCAGGGATATAGCAACAGCGAATCCGTGATCCTCATGGTCGGCTTCGAGACCGAGAAGCAATTGCGCTTCGTCTATAGTTACGATATCACGATCAGCAAGCTCACGCTCAAGAGCGCTGGGGCGCACGAGATCAGCATGATCTACGAATGGCCACGACGGGCCAAGGCGCGCCGACATAAAGTGGTGCCGTGTCCGAAGTTCTAAGGAACGCAGATAACACAGATCATGATGACCTGCGCTGATCCAGAGCGATAGGGTCACATGCGCTCGGGGACCTCGATGCCCAAGCACCACATGGCCTTTTTGGTCATCTGACCGACCGCCATGCTCAAGGCGAGCCGGAAATTCTTCTTTGACCCATCCTCTTCCTTCATCACCGGTACGCTCTGGTAGAATCCATTGTACGCCTTCACCAATTCGTAGGTGTGATTCGCCATCAGAGCGGGATCCAGTTTGGAAGCGGATTCGTGCAGCACATGTGGGAATTGGTGCAAATGCTTCAACACAGCACGTTCTTCGGGAAGCAGAGCCCATTGGGGTACATGTTCCGGAGACCACGTACCCATGCCTTCCACCTTGCGCAGCAGACTTTTGATCCGCGCGTAGGTGTACTGAATGAAAGGACCGGTATGGCCTTGCAGATCGATACTAGCAGCAGGATCGAAGAGCATGCGTTTCTTCGGATCCACCTTCAGCAGGTAGTACTTCACTGCGGCGAGGCCGATCATCTCGAAAAGTGCTGACTTCTCGGGTTCACTGAAGTCATCGAGCTTGCTCAGTTGTTCCCCGGAAGCGCGAGCTTCTTGCACCACTTCCTCCATCAGGTCGTCCGCATCCACCACGGTGCCTTCGCGGCTCTTCATCTTGCCACTCGGTAGGTCCACCATGCCGTAGCTGAGGTGATGCAATTCATCGGCCCAGGAGAAGCCCAGTTTCTTGAGGATGATGAAGAGCACCTTGAAATGATAGTCCTGCTCGTTGCCAACGGTATAGATCAATTGCGAAAGGCCGGGGTATTCCTCGAAGCGTTTGATGGCCGTGCCAATGTCCTGCGTCATGTACACACTGGTGCCATCGCTACGCAGCAACACTTTCTCATCGAGACCTTCCTTGGAATTGTCCACCCAGACCGCACCATCTTTCTCGTAGAACACGCCTTTCTTCAGCCCTTCCAACACGTCGTTCTTACCGAGCACGTAGGTCTGACTTTCGTAGTAGAGCTTATCGAAAGCCACACCCATGCGGTCGTACGTGGCGTTGAAACCATCGAAGCACCAGCCGTTCATCTTTGACCAGAGTGCACGGACATCTGGATCATTGGCTTCCCATTTCAACAACATGGCCTGCGCTTCGAGCAGGATCGGCGCTTCCTTCTCCGCATCATCTTTCGACTTACCGCTTGCGATCAGTGCTTCGATCTCCTTCTTGTAAACTCGATCGAATTCCACGTAGTACTTTCCAACGAGCTTATCCCCTTTCAGACCACTGCTTTCCGGTGTGGCTCCTGCACCGAAGTGTTGCCACGCGACCATGCTCTTGCAGATGTGGATGCCGCGATCGTTGATCACTTGCACGCGCACCACCTCGTTACCCGCACTCTCCAGGATCCGGCTTACACTGTGGCCCAAGAAGATATTGCGCATATGCCCCAAGTGCAGGGGCTTGTTGGTGTTGGGACTGGCGTATTCCACCATCACCTTCTTCCCAGTTGTGGGAAACTGGAGCAGGTCCTGTTGACCGGCTTCACGAAGGAAATCCAGCCAGTAGCTGTCAGCGATGCGGATATTGAGGAAGCCCTTCACCACGTTGAAGCACTCCACCACCTCCAGATGCGCTTGCAGGTATTCCCCAACAGCCTGCGCGGTGGGTTCTGGGCCTTTGCCGCTCACCTTCAAGAACGGAAAGACGTTGATGGTCACATCGCCCTCGAACTCCGGTCGAGTGGATTGAAATGCGAAGGCCTTGGGGTCGAGGTCATGGCCGAACAATGCCTTGAAGGCCTGTTGGAGCGCTGGAATGAGAAGGGACTGAAGACGATCTTGGAACATGGGTTGCAAAGTTGGCACGAAAGCGCGGAACGATCTTCTCTTGTGTGGTCACGCCGGAAGATCCGCTGCGGGCTATCCGGCATCCCACGAATGCAAGCCGTTCATTGGTGAGATGCCGGATACCGCTATCGCGTTTCCGGCATGACGCTCAGCGTCGGGAAAGGAAATTCTCGGCCAGCATGCACCGGACACTCCCCCCCCCGACCAATTCGATCGTCGGAATAGCGACCGGGAGCAACTGCCCTTGGGCTTGCAGCGCGATCCGCTGTTCTGGGCGCAATTGAAGAAAGGCCGTTTCCGAAAGCAGGATGTACGGTTCGGGTTCCTTGTACTTGCGACCATGCAGTTGAAGCATATTCCCCAAGAAGTGCTGCATTTGCTCGATCCCAATGGGAATCACCTCCTTGCCGCTTTTCTTCAACTCTTCCATGACTTCTTGGCGTTCGGCCGGAAAGGGCATAGCATCCAAACAAACCACCGCGAATCCTTCTCCGATGCTCATGACGACGTTGGTATGGTAGACGGGAACGCCGCGTGTGCTACCATCCGGGATCCGGCCATCCACGGTGGCGGTGAAGGCGATCGGGGTATATGCGAAGCGCTCGCACCAGTTGTTCAATGCATCCTCTGTGGTTCGTTCACTGAGGCAGGCGAAGGCCTTCTTATGGATCCGGTCCAAGACCAAACTTCCGGTGCCTTCCAGGTACATACCCCGGTGTTCCCAACCGCTGAGGTCCACGGTGTCCTTAGCATCCAAGCCTTCCCTGCGTAGGGTCAGTGCCATGTCCGCATCCCGCTCTACACGGCGGGATCCGTTGCGCATAGGATAGAGCACGACCCGGCCTTCTGCATCCGTGCTGAACCAATTGTTCGGGAACACGGCATTGGGCGCAAGCCGATCCTTCGGGTCCAGGATGGTAATGCCTATGCCAACCTCCCGCAGCACGTGCAACAGGCCATCGAACTCCTCAGCGGCCTTAGTGCGGACCTCTGGAATGAAGCCTTGCTGCTGGAAGGTGTTGCTTTCTGCTGTTTCCGGATCGAAACCAAAGCCCGTTGGACGGACCAGGATCACGGAATCGGCCACCTGCATGGTCCTCAGCGCGCCCGTAGGATGGGGAACAAAGGTTCCAAGATGCCCAAGGTGGCTTCAGCCATTGCGTTCTTGTCGTCCAACGCCGGGTTGATCTCTACCACATCCAGGGTCACGGTCTTGGGTTCTTTGCAGAAGCCTTGGAGCAGAACGGAAGCCTCCTCAGGGAACAACCCATCCGGGACCGGAGTACCGGTGCCAATGGAAACCGAGGGATCCAAGCTGTCGACATCGAAGCTGACGTGGATGCGATCACAGGTCGAAAGGTGCGCCAAGGTTTCCGCCACCACGGCTTCTGCGCCTTTCTTCCGCAATTCGGCCACGGTGATGATCTTGACCCCGTACTCCTTCAAGATCTCCTCTTCTTCCGGTTCGTAATCCCGTAACCCGATGAATACCAGATCACTGGGTAGCAATTTGGGACCGTTCACCCCGATCTTCCGCAACCGGTCCCACGTGTCCATGGTGAAGGCGAATGGGTTGTTCCGGCCACGCTTCTCTATATTCATGAGTAACGCGAGGGGCATGCCATGCACATTTCCACTGGGGGTGGTCCAAGGGGAATGGAGGTCGGCGTGCGCATCGATCCAGATCACCCCAAGCCGCTCGTTCGGGAAAGCCATCTTGGTGCCCGAAACAGAACCGATCGCTATTGAATGATCACCTCCGACCACGATAGGGAATACGTTGTTCCTGACATACTTATAAACTTCGTAGGCCAAGTCGCTTTGGAAACGGATGAGGCCATCGATGTGATGGGCATTGGGGCTGGTATCGTCCTCGTACAGCACGTCGTTCTCATCTCCGAGGATGCTCTCCTCGGCATGGCCGAACAACTCACTTCCCAACTTCCATGCGGCCACACGTAAGGCGGCCATTCCCATGCTGGTCCCTCGGGTTCCCGCACCCAGCTCAGATGCGGCTTCGATCAATCGCAATTCCATGATAATATGCCCAAAACGGACGCACGAAGGTACAGCACGCGTTAAAGCCACTATGGACGATCGAAACGCGAGACCCGGTTTCCACGTACCAAGGCCACCTTCAAGACCAGACCATGAACAAACGACCTGTTACCTTCCTGCTTCTGCCCACCTTAGCCGTTCTCTGCTTGACGGGATGCGGCACCCACCTCCTTCGGGATCGTGTGGGTGAAGGGGTGATCGAATATGCGTTGACTTTCCCCGATTACGATCCGAACGGGATCATGGCTGGCATGTTACCGGAAAGGACCACCGTGACCTTCGCGGATAACAAGCAGGTGGCGGAACTCAGCGCCGGAATGGGCATTTTCCGAACCACCATGGTCGCAGATGGCGAAGCCAAAGCGATGGACTATCATTTGAGCATGATGAGCAAGAAGATGGTGGCCCATATGAAATCTCGCGAGCTGACCATGTTCAACGACGAAAGTGGCGACCCGACGATCCTGTTCACTCAGGACATGGACACCATTGCAGGCTATGCGTGCAAGCGGGCCATCGCCATCTTTGCCCGCATGGAAATGCCGGAGATCGAACTGTGGTACACGAACGACATCGAGTTGAGTGAACCCAATTGGTTCGGCCCATTTGCAGAGATCCCTGGCGTACTGATGCGGTATGACATTGTCCAATACGGCATGCGCATGCGGTTAAATGCCATACAGGTCACCCCTGGCGACGTGGACCCTACCAAGTTCGAGGTCAAGGCTGATTTCGAGCAGGTTCCGCCCGAGGTGCTGCACCACGAATTGGCCGAGGTGCTGGGCACCTTCTCCATGTAGGCTTCAAGCTATTCTTATCGCAGCAGCTGGAATGTGCCTGTCCGGGTACCGGGAGTACCGCGTTCATCCATGTATTCGATCACGTAGAAGTAAGTGCCTTCTGCCGCTTGTTCGCCATCTGTGATCCCGTTCCATCCGAATTCCAAACTGGATGAAGCGATCATCAGGTCTCCCCATCGGCCGTAGATGGTGGTTTGCATGCGCCGGATCCCGGCCCGCTTGATCGGTTTCCACAACTCATTGAGTCCGCTTCCATTCGGTGTGAACACATTGGGGAGGTCCAACACGATGCCGCAGTCCTCGATCACCACCTGCACGGTATCCGAAGTGAGACAGGGTCCCTCCACTACCTGCACCCAATACTGGCCTGAGGCTTCCGCTACAAGGTGATCGCCATTGGAACCGTCGGACCACAGGTGATCACCGACGGAGTTGGAGAAGAGGATCAAGGGTTCCTCATCACAATGGGTGCGGTCGGGTCCCAAATTCGCCGGTGGCAGGTCCACGATCGTGACGGTAATGGAATCCCCGAAGAGCTGGCAGCCTTGTGTTGCCTCCACCCAGAACGTACCCGACGAGTTCACAAGGAAGGACGAGGCCGTGGACCCATCCTGCCAGTGTAGCGGATCTGCGACGTTCGGCGTAAGGAGCAGAACGTTCCCAGGGCATAGGACGGTATCATTCCCGAGCATGGGTTGGAACACCACCGGAGCGGCAAGACGTACGTGAATGCTGTCGATCCCCATCCGTAGGCCGTCGAAGACCTGATCCGGATCATCATCGGCGGGTAGGAATTTCAGTTCGTGCGAAGGGGCCGTGGGCGTGAAAGTGACAGAGCGGAGATCCCAAGGCATGTTGAGGCTGATGGGTGGTTCCGAGCTGCTGGATGGCGCGGTGGTCCCGATCAGCAGGTCGTCCAGGTACACCGACCATCCCCCGGATCGATCCAAGGCATCGTTCTGTTTCACGACTGCTTGGCGGAATCCCACCGTATAGGCACAGCCCACTGTGAACCCTGACACGTGCTGTTCTATGCCTTCGTGGAACTCGCCGTACCATAGGCCGGACACGAAACTGTTGCCCGAAAAGGGGTTCCCCATCAACCCAACACTGGCCAAGGGTCCGTTCGGGCCGGTAAGGTCCGGGGTTGCACCGTACGACTGCGTAGCGAAACACGCCGGATCACCGAGCGGGACCGCCTGCCAACCCGGAGGCAATGCCGTTGGGACGCTGACCACACCCTCCAGATCGCCATTGATCACGTTCTGGGCACGGATCTGGCCCGCGAGTAGAGCGAATACGATGATCGAGCAACGGACCATGAGCACAGCTGCGAAGTTGCGGACGATCGGGGGTGGTGTGTGAGGAAAGCGGCGAAAGTTCCACCGATCGGATGGCTGAGATCCGTGCTTCTTGGAGACCTCTGGTGCGTGCAGAAGCAGCGATCACCACCCGGGTGTTGATAATGCAAGGTGCCATTTGCCCGTTACCCTTAGGCACGGGGATACTTTTGAACACATCGCAAAGTCGCGTGGAATAAGCCCTTTTAAGCTTTGGCGAACACGAAACGGAACAGCGTCCGCGAGGACAGCGCGCCCACCAAGCGCAAACGGAAGGACACATCGACGGGGGAAGGACGCCTAGCGCGGTTCAAAGCCTTTTTCGGCGACGAACGTGTACACAAGGTGGTCGGCCTCTTCTTGGTGTTGGGTTCCGCCTATTTGCTGGTGGCCTTCACCTCCTTCCTTTTCACGTGGCGCATCGATCAAGATCTGATCGGACGGACATGGAGCGAGATCTTCAGTCCGGAGGTGCATGCGGAGAACTGGTTGGGCAAGGTGGGGGCACTCACCGCAAATCGGTTCATGTACACGTGGTTCGGCCTCTCGGCATTCGGCATGGTGCTGTGGAGCTTTCTCGGTGGCGTGCGCATTCTGCTCGGCAACTGGTTGCTCCCACCCCGCCGCACGTTGGGTTGGACCGCGATGGCCATGATCTGGTTGCCGACCGTATTGGGATTCGCTTTTCGGGGCGAATACATGTTCCTGGGAGGCGGGATCGGTTTTGCGATCACCAAGCACCTCACCGCCTTGCTCGGCAATTTCGGGACCGGTGCCCTGATCGTGTTCGGGCTCGGAGCATTCGTCACCTTCACATTCAACCCGAACTTCAGTTGGGTGACCGACTTGATGGCGCGTCTGACCGCGAAGACGGAAAAGGTGTTGGCGGATGAAGCGGACGAAGAGATCGCACTTTCGGCGGCCGACCTGCGGATGCGCAACAAGGTGAAGGAGGTGTTCGCGGAAGAGGAGATCGTCCCGGCTCAAGGCCAAGATGAAGACCCGGAGGTTGAGGAGATCGACGAAGAGTCCGCCGCTGCTGAAGCTGTGGCGGACGAAGTTGAAGAACCGATGGCCTTGGAGTTGGAGACCGCGCCGATGGAGGTGATGGAACCCGTTGGTAGTCCTGTAGTGAGCAGTTTGGACGGTTTGACCGGCAACTTGAACGGCATGGATGTAAGCGCCGGAACCGAAGAAGTGGTGCTGAGCGAAGACCAGATCGAGGACAAGCTGAAGGAATTCGGGGAATACGATCCAAAGTTGGACCTGAGCAACTACGAGCTCCCCCCGATCGACCTGCTGATCGACCACGGCACCGGCGAACTGACCGTGACCAAAGAGGAATTGGAGCAGAACAAGGACCGCATCGTGGAGACCTTGGGACACTACAACATCGGGATCGACAAGATCAAAGCGACCATCGGACCCACGGTCACGCTGTACGAGATCATTCCGAAGGCGGGTGTACGGATCAGCAAGATCAAGAACCTGGAGGACGACATCGCGCTGAGCTTGGCCGCGTTGGGCATCCGCATCATCGCACCGATCCCAGGGAAGGGCACCATCGGCATCGAAGTACCGAATAGCAAGCCGCAGATCGTGGGCATGCGCGGGGTGATCGCCAGTGAGAAATTCCAGAACAGCAATATGGAGTTGCCCTTGGTGCTGGGCAAGACCATCAGCAACGAGACCTTCGTGACGGACCTGACCAAGATGCCGCACTTGCTGATGGCGGGTGCAACGGGACAGGGCAAATCCGTTGGGTTGAACGCGATCCTTGTTTCGCTGCTGTACAAGAAGCACCCGAGCCAGATCAAGTTCGTTCTGGTGGATCCGAAGAAGGTGGAACTCACGCTCTTCAACAAGATCGAGCGGCACTTCTTGGCGAAGTTGCCGGGCGATAGCGATGCCATCATCACCGATACCAAGAAGGTGGTGGCAACGCTGAACAGCTTGTGCATCGAGATGGACGAGCGCTACGAGTTGCTGAAGGATGCGCAGGTGCGGAACATCAAGGAGTACAACACGAAGTTCATCAAGCGGCGGTTGAACCCGGAGAATGGGCACCGCTTCCTCCCTTACATTGTTCTGGTGGTGGACGAGTTCGCCGACCTGATCATGACCGCGGGCCGCGAGGTGGAAACGCCGATCGCGCGTTTGGCGCAGCTTGCCCGTGCCATCGGCATCCACTTGATCATCGCGACACAGCGTCCGAGCGTGAACATCATCACGGGTACCATCAAGGCCAATTTCCCAGCCCGTATCGCCTTCCGTGTGACGAGCAAGATCGACAGCCGCACCATCCTGGACAGCGGCGGAGCGGACCAGTTGATCGGACGTGGCGACATGCTCCTGAGCACCGGCAATGACCTGATCCGGATCCAATGCGCCTTCGTGGATACGCCGGAGGTGGACAAGATCTGTGACTTCATCGGCAACCAACGCGGCTATCCTGAGGCCCTGATCCTGCCCGAAGTCCCAACGGATGACGGCGACGGCGGTGGCGACATGGACAGCAGTGATCGCGACAGCATGTTCGAAGATGCTGCGCGCTTGGTGGTGATGACCCAACAAGGCAGCACCAGTTTGATCCAACGCAAGTTGAAACTGGGCTACAACCGCGCAGGCCGCATTGTGGACCAACTGGAAGCTGCTGGCATTCTCGGTGGTTTCGAGGGCAGCAAGGCGCGCCGTGTGATGGTGGCGAATGAGACCGCGCTGGAGGCGCTGTTGCGTCCTGTGGATGCTGGGGGCGGGAATTTCTGAGGACTCCCCTACTCGACCTGGGCGATAGCTCAGACCCATGTCCCGTTTGACAGGTGAAGCAGCATGCTTCAGCTAGTGGATCTACAGCGGTGCTCTACTTTGCAGGCTTTCCGGGCAAAACGCCTGAACTCCTGATCCCGTTCCCTTGAAGACTTCACCACAAACAGGTGCCTCGATCGACGCGCTGGAGGCCGACTATTTGTACACCGGCCTTTCGCAACTGCCGGGTGCCGGCCAAGGGCTGTTCACGGCCATTGCCTTGTACACGGGTGAAACGATCGCGGTATTCGCCGGGGATGTGCTTTCGGGTGCAGAGGCCACGCTGCGGGCGGCGAAAGGGAACGACCGCTATTTCATCAGCCTACCGGATGGCAGCACCTTGGACTCGATGTACGTGGCGTGCTTCGCCAAGTATGCCAACGATGCGCAAGGGCATTCGGCATCTCGCTTCAAGAACAATGCGCGGATCGTGTTGGACGATAACGACGCGGTCTGCATCCAGGCGCTGCGGAACATCAAGGCGGCGGAGGAGTTGTTCTGTGGGTATGGGAAGCGGTATTGGGAGCGGCATGGGTGAAGGCTTGCTGATGCAATGGTTCTACCCACATGAGAATTTCGCCTCCTTACTCCATTGATCAAATGCGCAGGGTCCCCGAAGACGGAAGACCCTGCGACGGTTCAATGAAGCACCGCACCATAACCAGGTTGTGTCAATGCGGGAATTTCTGATGACCAGCTTGGAGTATTGAACGGAGGCGCAGGAGCGCCGGAGACGCTGGAGCCTGCTGCGGGTTTAAGGGCTTTCCAAGTAGATCCTATCCAGATCCGATCAGATGGCTGCAGCAAGTTGTTGGGAGCCCATATTGCGGAGCCTGACCGCACGCAACGCTCAGCGACCGAACCAACCAGTTCCCGCAGCATTTTGAAATGCGGAGATCCCACGATATCTTTCTTGCGTCCAATGCATGTACCCAACCGATCCATCATGTTGCAACACTACATCTCTTTGATCCTTTTGCTCTTGACGGTTGCCAGCGGCGCTTCGGTGCAAGCCCAGAACATCGGTATCAATGCGGACGGGGCGGCCCCGGATGCATCGGCCTTGTTGGATATCGATGCGGCGGCCCTTCCGGCGAACAACAAGCGCGGACTGCTTATGCCACGCATCGCGCTGACCTCGCGCCTCATCGCGGCCCCGGTGGTGGCCCCGGCCGCTTCGTTGGTGGTGTACAATACGGCCACTGCCGGACTCGTGCCGAACAATGTGACCCCGGGCTTCTACACCTGGAGCGGGACGGAATGGCTGCGGATGTTCACTGGCAACGATGCATGGGCCACGTTGGGGAATAGTGGGACGGTCGCCGCTACGAACTTCTTGGGCACGAGGGATAATATCGGGCTACAGATCAGGACCAACAATGTGCAGCGGTTCGAGGTCAACACCGCTGGTCAGTTGGCGTCCTTCGGCGACGGAACGGCCGCATTGCCAGCCTACAGTTGGACGACCAACACGAACATGGGTGTTTTCCGCCAAGGCGTGAATACGATGGGGTTTTCCACGGTCGGCGTGGAGCGTATGCGGATCTCCAATATCGGCAACGTAGGTATCGGCGGTGTGCCGGGTGTTGGGGCGATCCTGGATCTTCAGGCAACGAACAAGGGAGCACTACTACCCCGCGTGGCACTGCTCAACATCATCTCGAATGCACCCATCGGAGCGGCAGGGATCGCGCAAGGCATGTTCGTGTTCAACACGGCAACTGCGGGAATTGCCCCCAATAATGTGTACCCCGGCTATTACTATTGGGATGGTGCGAGATGGAGACGTTTCGTGGATGTCACGATCGGTCTCTGGTACTACCCCCCTTTGACCATTGCGGCCAATACCCGGTATACACTTACGGCCACGATCCCGGGCCATGTATGGAACGCAAGTGCAACGGTGTGCTTAGGCGGAGACTGGGCCGTACCTCCCAATGTGGTCATAGAATCGGTTGAGTCACGAACGGGACAGGTCCGCTTCCGGGTTCTGAATTACGATTTCTTCACGAGCTATCTGAACATGGACTTCATCATCTCTACCGCCCGATGAGACGCAGTGGGATACATGGTATGGTGTTCCTGATGGGGATGGTCATGAGTTCTACGCTCGCCGCGCAGACGCCGTCCATGCATAGCCAGTTGCGAACGACTCCTGCGGAATTGTCGTTCACGAACGATGTAATCCCATTCCAGGACAGCATAGCCATGTTGCCCTACCGCAATGTGGAACGGTCCGCTGTATCTGGGCCTTCAGGAAGTGGAAGTGGGGTGCAAGAAGTCTCGATCACACGTGATGCCCTTCCCGTGCGCGGGGATGGCATTCCATCCGCAGTGAAACGCACCGCAACCACTGCCTCGGCGAAAACTCCCATCGCATCGGTGGTCCTCCCTCCGGTGAATGCCATCCCCGTGGACCATTTGCTTCCAATGGCACCCAAGGAGACCGTGCGCAGCGACGACTAACGCAGCGATCCTCAGGTAGCTGACGTGGATCCAAGCCACAATAAGTCGGTGGCGGTGCCTGTTCCTTGCACATGCAGGTAACGGAGGATCCGCTCCGGTGGACGTTTAAATGGCTGATCAGGTTGAGCCTGCTCACCCTTATTTCCCCTTTTATTTGGCTGGAGGTCGACCCCAGTTGCTGCGCGATCGGGAGGGGCAATGTACCGGATGTCTGGATCCAGGGTGGATACATCCACGGCAAGTACATACTATGGCCGGGGATCCTGTACGCATGGATCGCGCAGTGCGTAGGGATCCTCTTGTTCTGCGGGTTCGTTGTAGGTGCGCGCTGTGCCCGGAGAAAGCCTTTCCTGATGAAAGCCATCTTGAGTCCCGCTTTGCTCCTGCTCACGCTATTCCCGATCTGGATGTATTTCTATGTGGATGGTGTGCTCGGCAACAGCGATGGGGTGTGCTTCACGAAACACCTCAGTGTGGGTTGGGGGATCTATGTTGGGATCTACTACTTGGTCTCGCGGATCATGGCAACGGACGAGGAACCATTGGATGCGCGGTGACGGGGCGATCGATCGGCCTTATACCGGGACGAGCGTCTGCGACTTGCGATCGCGCCTTCCATCCAGCACGTAGAGCGCCACGGCCACCGCAAGGATGCCGAGGATAGCGGTATTCTCCAACCAATGGTCCACGGGATGCACCCAGATCTCCTTGAACAAATTCCAGCGGCCCGCGATCTCCACGAAGTTCCAGAAGATGACGACCGTAGGAATGGCGTAGCGGATGGCCTGATCGAAGCTCTTGATCCGCAAGAGTTTTGCGAACAAGTATGCGGACCACGCTAGGGAGCCGAACGCGATGAAGTAGGTGACCGGATGATGGTCCCCCGCGATGTCTGGATCATAGGCCAGTAGCAGGACGATGTAGAAGGTCCAAATGATCACGACGGTCTCCATGAAGGCGGTGACCGCGATCGGACGTGTGGGCGGTTGGGACGCTGCACGTTTCAGGACGGACCGCATGCCGAGTCGACGCTGGAACCAGACGAAGAACTGGCAACGTGTAGGTCCAAGGACCAGCATGAGCAAAATGGAACCGAGCAGGCCCAAGGAGGACAGCATGACCAGGTATTCGGGTTTGGTGGCCACCTCTCCGTTCTGCATGTGGGGAGCGACGGAAAGCTTTTCGGCAACCCACACAAAGGAGAACTCCACCCAACCGGTCCAAACCAAAATGCCACCGAGCAAACCGAGCAACGTGGCGACCGCCGCTTTGGACCGCCCCACAGCGCCGAGGATCAGCAGGCCCATTCCCAGCACACCGAGCACGACCGCACCGATGAATTTCCCGCCGTGTACCACGTGTTCGTTGAGGACCATGAGCGCGTGCCCCACAGGCATCAACAGCAAACAGATCACGAATGCCAACAACCCGGCACCGCGTTGGATCCTTGTTCTTCCCTTCATCCCATCGCGTTCTAGCACGGTGCGAAGCAAGAGCACCCAACGATGGGCCACAATAACCCGATCAGGGTAATTCGGTGCTGTGGTGGATCGTATCACAAACCGACCTCAGCTGAACTGACCCGTGACCAACACCACTTCGCACCATAGCGACCCCAGACAGCAAGTCCATACCATACCGGTCCTGAAGCCCCCAATGCCGATGGCCGGATGGCTTGATGCTATGGATCATTGGTGCATGTAGACTTCGGAAAACACCACAAGATGTCCTCATTCAGCCCTAGTTCCAAGTCGAGGTCTGGTCTGCACATTCCGCCGCGCGGATCCGGCGGATGCAAATGGATCCTTCCTTTCTTCGGTGTGCTGTCCGTATACTCATCCTCTGCGCAGGATTGTGAGCCGGATGCTGGCTGCGGGTTCTCCACGCTGGCGGGGTACGGTGCAGTGCAGGTGACCGCTTCCCCTGTCTTCGTTCCGATCGATATGATCCGGTCGCCGGGTGCGCGTGCGTTCTTCTTGGTCCTTTCCGGGGAAACCTACGAATGGAGCAACCGCGAGGCCGATGGCGGTGTCTCGCCGTTCGATACGGAGCTGACGTTATTCCATTCGCCGGACACGAACCCCGCCTGCTATGGGAACGATCCGGATGGCAATGGGGCCTTCATCGGATGGACCGCCCCGATCTATGGCTCCGTGTACGTGGGCTTGAACAAGGTTCCTTGCTCGAGCGACACGACCGATTGCACCGTGCTGTGGCGCTGTGCAAGTTGTCCGGAACTACCGGAGATCCGTATTCCGTACGTGGGAAGCAATGAAGTGGCTTGTGGCACGAATGTTCGTTTACAGGACCCTGGCGGGAGCGACTACTACCCGAACAATGCCAATGGATTCACGGTCCTACATGTCTCGGGTTCAGGATCCATACGGATCCGAGGAACCCATGCGATCGAGAATTTCTTCGACCAGCTCACCTTGTACGCTGGTACCACCGGTACAGGAACGGTCCTGGCCACTTACACCAATGCGGGCTTCATTGATTTTCTAGGGCAACCCGGCCAGCCCATCTCGGCACGGTTCCGATCGGATGCAAATGGCTTTATGGCCGGGTTCGATCTGCAAGTGACCTATGAAGGCCAGTGCGCAGAAGTTGGTATCACCGAATCGGATCAACTGGAATGGTCGGTCCATCCGAATCCTTCGAGCGGTCGCTTCACGGTACAATGTTCCACGCCAGAACAGATCCGGAACATCGACCTATTGGACATCCAAGGCAAGGTCTTGCGAACATGGGAGCCACAATGGCACTCGGATGCAACGTATCCCATTTCGATGGAGGACGAGGTCGCCCCGGGTTGCTATTTCCTCCGCTTGCAAACACCGCACGGCTCCCGAGCACAACGGATCATGCTGGAATGACACGCACCTGAAGGGAGTAGCTCATTGCACCGTCTTTCGGTGGTCTGCGTGCATACGACGGCCAACCCGTCACGCATTCCACCATATACGAGGAACTGGCCACCGACGTCATCTGGAAGCTGAACGAGGATCGCGCCGTTCACCAAGGAATTGGCGGAGCTAGACACCGGAACGCGACCGTAGAATTCGGGTCTGTCCCAGCTATCGCACCGTTCTACAGACCACTCGCATTTCTGATCAGGTACGCGACGATTAACTTCACCACCCATGGCCGTGGACTATTACAAGATATTGGGTGTTGCACGCGATGCGAAACCAGAAGCGATCAAGGCGGCGTACCGGAAATTGGCGCGTAAGCTCCATCCGGATCTGAACCCGAACGATCCGAAAGCGAAGGAGCGCTTTCAGGAGATCAACACGGCCAATGAAGTGCTAAGCGATCCGGAAAGCCGAAAGAAGTACGACAAGTATGGCGAGCAATGGCAGCGCGGCGAGGAGTACGAGAAAGCACAACAAGCGCAACAGCGGTCCCGCGCTGGTGGATCGTATGGTGACTTCGGCGGTCAGGGTGCAGCGGACTATGCCGATCTCTTCGGCGATCTATTCGGTGGCCGTGGAGGTCGTGCTCCGAAGTTCCGGGGCCAGGACCTATCGGCAGAACTGCATTTGGATCTGAGAGCCGCAGCCAAAACGCACAAGCAAACGCTGACGGTGAATGGCAAAGCGATCCGCATCACGGTGCCTGCTGGTGTTGCGAACGGACAGACCATCCGCATACAAGGCCACGGTGGACCGGGCGCGAACGGTGGCCCTAACGGAGATCTGTACTTGACCTTCCGCATTGCGCCGGATCCAAATTTCAGCCGGGTGAAGAACGACCTGCATGCGACCGCGGACCTGGACCTCTATACGGCGATACTGGGTGGTGAACTGATGTTGGACACCTTGGACGGAACCGTGAAATTGACCGTGAAGCCAGAGACGGCGAACGGTGCCGTGGTGAAGCTGAAGGGCAAAGGATATCCGATCTACAAACACGAAGGCCAACACGGCGATCTGCTCGTGACCTTCAGAGTGAAACTGCCCACCGGACTAACGGAAGAGCAGCGTGTACTCTTCCGCCAATTGGCCGATCAACCCAAAACGAGCACCCCATGAACACCGAAAACCTGATCGCGATCGATGTGTTCTGTGCCCAGCAGGAGGTAGAAACGAGTTTCGTACTCGCCTTGCACGAACGAGGCCTTGTAACGATCACCCAGGTGCAGATGCGCTACTTCGTGGAATTGGAACAACTGCCACGACTGGAGCAGTTGGCACGGATGCATTACGATCTGGATATCAACTTGGAGGGCATCGAAGCGTTGAGCCACATGCTGGAGCGGGTGGAAGGTCTGCAACGAGAGCTACGCGAACTGGGCGAACGACTAGGGCGCTACGAACCCGGATCGGATACGTGAGCGAAAGACCCCGATCGGACACACCAGAAGGATGTCGTACCCGATCGGATCCAACGGATCATTTGCGCCAGCAGTCGTTCGGATCATCCAACGACCACGAACGGCACCTTATACCATTTCGCACTAAGGCATAGGCTAGAGATGGGAAGTGATCTTTGCGCATGGCAATACGGCGAGGTCGTTGCATACCCAGAGTTATGGAACGATCTCGACGGAGAAGCCATGCGGAGAAAGCGCGAGCAGATCGGCCTAAGCCTTAGTGCGAATTGGCATTACTTGGGGAATACACAAGGTACCATGTCCTTGCTGCCGCTACGGTGCTTCTTCGACGAGCGCTTCCCCTTGCAAGCCGGGCTGCGGAAGAGCATGATGCGCAGGCGGGCATACACATCGAGGGCATACACATCGGCCTTGCTCACGAAGGGCAGGATATGATCGGACCCGATGACCAGACCGTTGAGCCGAAGCATGAAACCAATGGACGGTCGTGTGATGGCGTACTCGTGCAGAACCACGGGAAGAGCGGCTTCGAAATAGCGCGTTTCGAACCGGGGTGTGATGGCAAGGCTGTTGGCACGTCGCAAGCGCAAGGAGCTGCGACCAGCCAGATTCTGCACGGCGGCGAAAGCGATATAGGCATGATCCACGATACGCTGGTCGTATTGAAGTGAGATCGCGGTGGGTAGACCAATGGCGAACTCCGTTGATCGTGACCATTGCGTGGTCGTGGAAAGCAAACTATCCAGATCGCTCACACCCTGCACCGGAATGTGTTCGTGATCAGGTATCGTCAAGGACCCTGCAGAAATAGTACCGGCTTCGGCATTGCGGAATCGGATGCCGCCCAGATCGATCAGTGAAACACCGATGCGGTAACGATAGCGTATGGGTGTGCAGCCAGATGCCCCTTGATGGGGGAAATAGCCATCCGCCTCATCCAAGGTGCGCTCGTAGACCATGCCCAGATCAGCCCCCCAGCCTGAACCAGCGCGGACAGCAGGTTGTGCTACTCCATAGCGCGCAGTTGCCTCGTGGATGATGAGTTGCGCCGTGTCCACTACCGTATAATCCAGATCCGTGAATTGGAATGCACCAGCGGAATGCCCGAGGTTGTATCGCATACCGACCCCAACGCTGATGAAACTGAAGCCTTCTGCACGGATGATGTGGGCATAGTTCGCACTGAACTCCGTCCACGCCGCACCAAGTACCCTCACTCCTTGATCGCGATAGCGCACACCAACTTGTGGCGCGTAGTTGAACCCTTGATAGATGAAATTGCCCAGTTCTTCCGAAACACCAGAAGCGCTCACATGCGCACGCGATCGGATCCCGAGTCCGATGGTTCCGCGCCCCAAAGCAAGAGACACGGCCGGCCCGAGCACCGCCGCCTGTACAGTGGCCCGGTGCGTTCGAGCGAGATCACTGCTGCGCAGTACGACTCGGCCAGGAGTGGTCGATGTGGATCGATCACGCAATTCACCAACTAGGCTCTGATCCCGATCGGACCAAGCCACGAGGCTGTTCCAAGCAAAGGCATCGGCACCCGCGATGCGGATATCGGCGTAGGGCCATTGGCCAGCGGTACGGGCAGGATTGAGGTAGGCGATATCGGTACCCCCAAAGTTGCTGTGGGCGATACCGTAGCGTTCTTGAGCGCTGGCAGAAAAGGCCACTACGGCCACGCATGTGAAAAGGAGAGCACGCACGGCACCTTGGTACGGAAGAATGCCCGCAAAGGTTGACCGGTCCATCAAGAACAAGGGCCACCTCGAAAGAAGTGGCCCGGTCCGTTGATCGATCGGCTCCCCTACTCCTTCGTTCCGTTCCAATCGATGCGTCGGCTCACCCACATCACCAGTGCCAGAGTGATGAATAGACCGATGCTACCGAAGAGCAGGGCGTAGTCCTGTTGGTGGATCAGGGCGAACATGAAGCCGAAGACCAACAACATGATCAGGCCCAAGAGCTGCGAGGCACGCTTGACCTGGAACACGCTGTTTGCATAGAGCACCACCAAGCTGATCACTGCTACCGCAGAAATGATGTAGGCCTTCGCAAAACCCAAGTGTTCGCTGATGGCGATGAGCAAGGTGTAGAAGATGCACAGGGCAAAACCGACCAGTAGGTATTGGATCGGATGGATCCGCAATTCCTGCAACACTTCCACAAAGAAGAACACCAGGAAGATCAGCACGATGAGCATCAGCCCGTACTTGCTGGCGCGTTCGTTCTTGTGGTACTCATCCACGGGCTGCATCAAGCGTACACCGAAGGCCGTGCCCTCGATGGCTCCATTCATGTTGCCTGTGAATTCCTGCGGATAGGGACGGTTGAGGTGAAGGACGGTCCAGTGCGCATCCAGTCCGTTCTTGGGATCAGCGGTACTATCCGGTGGATCGGGCAAGAAGGCACCTTGGTAGCTGGGATCCTTCCACGAGCTCTTGCACGTCGCACGCGTGACCTTCCCCACGGGTACGAGGTTGTAACTCCCACTGCCGTTGATGGTCAGCTGTGCATCGAAGTCCATGGCTAGCCCCAGTTGAGTGCTGTCCAGCTGGAACGGCGCGCTTAAGCCATTGGATGCGATATCCGTATTCGACATGCCAGGCTCGAATTGCACCGTGCGATCGCCGATGCGCATGGTCACCTGTTCCTTGATGCTCCGCAGATCACTGATCCCGAGAACGAGCGATGCCTTCTCCCATTGCAACGCATGTTCGCTGCTCGATCGCTGATCATGCAGAGGCGCAAAGCTTCCGGAGAGGTGGGTCTGGCTGCCATAGACAGCGACCTCGTAGATGCCACGATGCTTCTTATAAGGCTCCAACGTGGCATCGGCGATGAGCTTTTCCGGGAGGAAGTGCGCATACCGTGTTTCCATCCGGTTCTCGAACCCTCCGTTCCCATTGGGCACACGTACCATGACCTCGTATGGCACATCGATCACCGGTCCAGTTATGGTCTGTGCTCCTCCCCAATCGGCACTGATGCCCGCCTCGGCTTCCTGCTTTCGATCGGCTCGTTCGCGGATCAGGTCGCGCACCATGCCCAACGGGATCAGGAGCAAGAGGATGAGTATCCCGACCACAATGGCGCGGAAAGTGAGCGAACGCCGCATCCACCCCATGCGCGAAGGAGGTGGAACGGAAGGTATGGTCGGATCATAAGGCGGTGTGGGTGGAATGGTGGTCATTGGTGGAACCCGGTTTGGTGCTAGGGCCAAGATCAGGAACGAAGTTGAACAAGCGACTGTATGCTTTTGTGATTCTTTGGGAGAAAAGCAACAAGGTCGAGCCACAAGCGTCCTTTGGACCTTGCGACTCGACCTTGTTCAGTGCGATCCAAGTATCTACACGTGACCGATCATTCTACTGCGAAATCTCCGTTCACAGTGACCTCCACCGTCTTGGCCACATTGGTAGAAGGCTTCCCTTTCTGGAAGGCGACACCATATTCTGCCAGCGTGATCGGGAACTTGCTCTCGATGGACAGTTTACCATCCTTCACGGTGATCGTCCCTTTGGCTGACACCGGGTTCGTCTTGTCCTTGATCGTCATCTCGCCTTCCACTTGCGCCGGATAGGAACCATTGGTATTCAGATCCATCGTTTTGATGTTGGAGATGGTCCCTTTGAATTTGGCCTTCGGGAAAGCCTGCGTATCCAGGAAATCCGCCGAGTTGAAGTGTTTCTGCATCAGTGCCTTTTCGAACTCGAAGCTCTGCATAGGTATGCTGAAGGCCACGCTGCCTGTAGCTGGATCGATGGTACCCGTGCCTGCGTAGTTGTTCGCACGGATGTCCTCCGCAGGTGTGCTAGAGAAGAACTCGGTATGTACTGCACGACTCACGTACTTGCCTGTTAGGGTAGTGAATGCTAGAGCGATCGGAAGCGCGGCGAGGAAAAGAAGTTTCGTGGTTTTCATGGATATGTTATGGATCAGGTTCGTGATGTTGGTGTTCATTGAGGCTCGACCATGGCGCATTGCTCTAGGACAATATCCTCATACAGTTCGAGGTCCGGGTCGAAGGAGGCACCGGCACGGATCACGCCTTTTATCGCGACGTTCGTGCCGACCAGAAGTTCAAGGGCCTCGGCATTCGTGCTTTCGCTGAAGGTGCATCGAATAGCGGCCTGCATGTCACCATTCCGAAGTACCACGACAGCTCGTTCATTGAGGTCTTTGTCCACTTGTTCTATGGTGCCGGTCACCTCCAACACTTTGCCTTCACCTTCGGCCCCGAGGTATTTCGAATTGGAGGCTGCGGCATCATCCAGGAACTCCTTCACCAAGGTGGCAGCATCGATCCTTGCGTCGGTCGCCGTTCGCTGCACATCCCGATGTGGCATGTTGAACAGGTAATACGCATAGCCGCCGCCAATGAAGGCGATGGCCAGAACAGCAAGCAACACCAAGCGAATGATGCGGTGTCGGTTCGAATGTGAGGTGGTGCGATCGGTCATGTTCACGGTGTTCCAAAGTGTTGCTGTGGTCATGTGGTCGCATCGAATAGTGGGACCTGACGGATGAGCTCTTGACACCGCAATCCAATGCAGGAATGTTGACCTCACCGGAAAGAGACCTAGCTTGTGCCCAAACGAACGAAGATGACCACCAAGAGAGCAGCACGTCGCAGCGGAAAGAATACCACGAAGATCACGGTAGCAAAGAGCAGTGATACGCGTGCGAAACGCAAAGTGGCCAAGGCGAAGAAGATCGCAGCAGGCGTCCGTGCAGTGGCAGCCGCGAAAAAGGCAGCATTGCCTAAGGCAGCCCCAAAGAAGAAAGGGGCCAAGAAGGCGGCACCGAAGAAGTAGTGGCAACAATTTGCCAACGGTATCTTGGAAGCAAACGAGCCAACTTGATGTCCAACACTTCGGCGACTATGAGATCCGGGCCGACTGAATAGCTTTCGTACATGCACGTGGAAGACGCACGTCAACTCGCCTTGTCCATGGCGAATGTGGAAGAGTACGACCACTTCGGAAAACCTGCGTACCGTCTGGCTCCGAAGCATGCCGGTGGCAAACCGGGCCGAACCCTAATGACCTTGTGGTTGGATGAAGGCCATGCGGTATTGATGCTGGACGTGGATCTCCAGACCGAGGTCATCGCGTCGAATTCCGAAGCCTTCCGGCCACATCCGACCAAGTGGGGGGCGAAGGGTGCCACCATTGCGGAATTCAGCAAGCTGTCACTGAAGGCGTTCGAGCGTGCCTTGCGCGTGGCACACACCCATGCGCAACGCTGACGCTCAATGGAAGAACTGCATCACCTTGCTCCACAACTTGCGCGTGACCAGCAAGGGAGGCGCCTGAAAGCCGTTGAGGCCCCAAGATCGGCGCACTTCGGTATTCGCTTTGAGCACGTGCTTCACGCTCCCATTGCTCATGCCTCCGAGCCGGAAGCGTACGAGGATCTCCGGTAGGTGGACCGTCGGTAAACTGTGTTTGTACAAAAAGCGGAAGAGGATCTCGTAATCGGCAGCGATACGCAGGTCCGTATTGAAGTGGCCGAACTTGTCATAGGCCGATCTCCGGATGAACGTAGCAATGTGCGGTGGCATCCAGCCTTGACGGAAGCGTTCCCTGTCGTAGCCTCCGCTGCGCCATGTGCGTTTCACTTGGGTGATGTCGTTCTCGTCCACCATGATGATGTCGCCGTAGACCGCATCGACCCGATCACGTTCGAATGCAGCTACCACCTGCGCGATGACCTCGGGTGTCATCAACAGATCACCGGCGTTGACGAAGCCGATCACATCGCCGGTAGCGACCTTCAGGCCCTTGTTCATGGCATCGTAGATCCCCTTATCGGGTTCGCTGATGCAATGATCCAATCGCGGTAGATAGCGTTCCAGGATATCGGTCGTACCATCGGAGCTCGCGCCGTCCACCACGATCACCTCGATGTCGGGATGCGTCTGCTCCAACACACTGTTGAGTGTTTCGGCAAGGACCGGCCCTGCGTTGTAACAGACCGTGATCAGGGAAACCTTCATCACAGCACGACCCGCTCCCGCACCGGTAGAGCAGGATTGCCTTGGTAAATGGTGTAGGCCTCCAGATCCTTCGTAGCCACGCTGCCCACAGCCAGCACAGCATGCGAGCGGACCGTTATGCCCAGTGTCACGATAGCACCGGCCCCGATCCATGATCCATCTTCCAGCACCACGGGTTTGCTGTAGGTCGGGTAATCGATCCGTTTGTAATCGTGACTGCCTTGGATGATCAGGGCACCTTGACTGATCACTACGTTGTTGCCGATCGTGAGTTGATCCAAGTTGTCCAGCCAAACGCGTTGGCCGATCCAGCTGTGGTCGCCGATGGAAAGGCGCCATGGGAACTTGATGTTGACACCGGGATGGATCACCACACCCTTTCCCACTTTCGCGCCGAACAAGCGCAACAGGAATGGTTTGGGTGAACGGAAAGGAAAGGCTGGATTGATGAAGAAGAGCGCGTTCATGAAGTACCACAGCATGCGTTTCACCACACCCGCACCGGGATGGAAACTAGTGGAATTATCGAAGCGACTGAGGTCGACTTGTTTGCGCATCTTAACCTATGAACATCGCATAACTGCGCTCGATCGGCGCGGGATCGTTCAAATATCGGGAACCGATCGCCAATGCGCCGTTCACGAGTCCAGTGTAGGGATCCTGCTCCATGTCCACGAGCTGTTGAATGGCCGCAGTGAATCGTTCCGGTGCTTCCAATGGCAGATCCCATCCGGCCTGTGAAGCTTGGAGATCACGCCATGGAGTGCGGTCACTGATCAACAAGGGTCTTCCAACACTGAGGGCTTCCAACATGGTGTGTCCGAAGTTCTCCCCGACGCTGGGCATGAAGAGCGCATGGGACTTTGAGAGGACACCGGCTCCTTCTTCTTGGGGCAGTTGTCCATGCCATTGCACATCCACGCTCGCTGGCAGTCGAGCAATGGCTGCTTTGCATCGTTCGAAATAGGCTTCGTCGTACACCGTTCCGTAGAGATCGAAACGCACTTGCCCTTTCACCCCGTCCAAGCGTTCGATGGCGTAGAGCGTGTTCTTCTCCTCGGCGATCCGCGCCAAGCTCACCAAGCGCAATTCACCTGGGATCTTCGACAATGGATCCACAGCAACATGATCCGTTCGACGTGCGAGGTTCTGCACCAGATGCACCTTCACACGAGGACCGATCCATCGCTTGATGTCCTGAGCTTCCTCATCATTCGTTGCCTGGAACTCCACACCCTTGAAGCAACCCGTCGCCTTCATAGCAAAGAGGAAGAGTCGCTTCTTGAGTGCGCTCTGCTTCATCGGGCCAGCAGCCAACATGCCACGCACCGCAACGATGCGCCGTTGTTTCGAACCGCGCAGGAGCCAGAGCGGCACGATGGTGGACCAGCGGGAATACAGGCCATTGATGTACACCACATCAATCTTCTTCTCCTTCAGCAACTGCCTCCACGTCGCGGTGGATCGCTTGCTCGGCGGAACATACATCACTCGTTCACCGGACTCCCCGTTCACCCATTGATCCACCGGCACATCGGCTTCGTTCGTGGTTGCCATGTAGTCCCGATCACCGGTCACGATGTGGAAATCGATGCGATCGGCCAGATGGTCAACGAGGTTCACCATACTGCGCACCGGCCCACCCGCCTTGAAATAGGGCTTGTACCAATCGATGAAGACCAGGACCTGTGGCTTGCTCATGCCGTTGCTTCAAGTAATTCCGAAGCTTGCAACGCCCAGTGCTGAGGTGTCCAAGCCGCACCCAATGCAGCCGAGCGATCACCAAGAAGCAACAATTCCTCGTCGGATCGATCGATCATCGTTCGCAAGGATCGCTTCAGGTCGGCGACATCACCAGCGCGATGTCGATCCCCATTGTCCACCAGGAAGCGTTCGGCCGAACCAACGGCATCACTCAACAAAAGTGGAAGTCCGATGCAAGCGTGTTCCTGCACCACAACACCCCAAGGCTCATAGAGACTCGGTAGCACGGAAACCCCGGCTTGCTCCAAGTGCGCGGGCATTTCCCCGGCCTGAACGAAACCAAGGTGCTTGATCCGTGGGTGACGGCCCGATGCACTTTGCCGCACGCGGTCGAATTGTTCGCCCACACCGACCAGTTGGAGTTCCCAATCGCCAGCCTGGTCGGCATCGCACAACTGCGCGAACGCATCACACAGCACTTGCTGGCCTTTCGTTGGAATGTAGCGGGCCACGCAGATGAAATGATGCGGATACTTCGCTGCACGTTCTTGTCGCGCTCCAGGGAATGCTCGGGTGTAGGTCTCGGTATCTGCAGCGTAGAAGCCTGTAAGAACACGCTGTTCCGGAAATCCTAGTCGGCTAGCATAGTGTGCTTGTAGCTGCCCGGTCGCCCAGGTATGGCTGAACGTGCGCGGGATCCAAAGCCTACCCAATGCGGCAGACAACCACTGCTTTGGCGTTCCGCGCCACGCCGTGTCGAGGATCATCACGGTTGGAACGCCTTGCGAGCGCAGCGATCGACACACACGCAAGTAGCCCTTATCCACCCAGCCGCTCGTGATGACCAGTGCGGGCGAGATCCTCGATGCAAGCGCGAGCAATTGTCCATCATTCAAGGTGCTTCGATCGTACACGGTGATCGCCGGATGGAAATCCAGATCGAAGGGTGCCTCTGCATTCACCGGCCAGCGTACCAAATGGATATCCACCTTGGCTTGCTCCACGAAAGCGTTCAAGCACGCGAGCACGTACGGTGCCAATTCGGTGTACATCACCAGCACGGTCCTGCGCGATCTTGTTGTTCCCTGATCCATTCTTGCGGGGCCAAATGTACCGGAACGCGTGGCCCTGCTCGCAGCCAACACGCGGTAGCAGTACCTGATCCACGGTAGAAGTGCTGTAATACCAAGATCGACCTACTCGGCTACAACCAACCTGACTTTCTACTTGATCCGTACTTCCATGACATCGCGTGCACGCCGACCGCGGGTGAATTTCTTCTTGTAGTACCGAACCCAGATGAAGATCAGTGGGGCACCCATGATGGTGGGCCAGAGCCATTGCAACCACACCGGTTTGATGAAGCCCATGTTCACGGCACTGAAGGCCGAAATCGTGGCGATGTATCCCCCAAGGAAGCCCGTCATGTGGGCAAATAGCCATTCGTGCTTATCGTGACTGCGTTTGTAGAAACGTTGCATGTTGCGCCAAACGAAGAGGCTACCGATAAGGCCGAAAACGAGGAAGAGGATCGACCCGTTATCCCGATGCCCCAATACCAACTTGGTGAAACCCCAGATGAATAGACCTCCGTTCACCGCACCTGCGCCCCCCTGTAGGATCAGGTCCCACCTACCCGCTCGTTGCCCTTCGTGGACCCGTTTGTGATAGAGCGCCCGATAACCGGAAGCGACCATGTGGAAGCTCATGACGGCCACCAAGGCAAGAAGCACATTCGGACGAAGGATACCGATGATGATCGCCGTTGTCGCCACTACGACCATGGCATAGAAGAAGACCTTTCCCCATCTGCGGTGACCATCCCCACCCTTTTTGGCGATCATGGCCAACGGCGCGACGACCAGGGCGGTGAAGCCGGAGATGATGTGTAGTATGCGTAACCCTTGAATGACCAATTCTTCCATTCGTCACGCAAAATACGGTGCATGGTTTGAAGGTAGGTGGCGCTCGAAGACCACCTCTCACACGGCTTGACGATCTTGCACCCGGATGGTGGCACTAAAACGTTCGGCCTACACTGCGGCCACCTGGATCATTCCAGTACTTTGGTCCAGTGCCCTGTTGTTCTTCTGCGTCGGCATGCCTTCGATGTTCGGCGCACCGATCGGCACCCATTTCATCCGTCAAACGGATTCGCTCGCGTTCGTGGTCCACTTCCGGGAGTTCACTGCTGGCCTTCTCTCGCCTGGGGTCCTTGACCTGAAGATCGCGCCAGACTCTGGGGCGAGCGCTGGCGAATTCCCGATCTTCTATTGGTTCATAGCTTGGGTGGAGCGCCTACTTGGGCCCATGCCGAATGCGATGCGCTGGCTGAGCGGCGGATCGGTGATCATAGCCCACGCTTCACTGATCCGCACGCTATCGGCCACATGGAACGATCGCGTATCGGCGTACGGGCTCATCACACTGTTCAGCGGATCGTCCATCCTAGCGTTCTATGGTTTCAACTTCCTCCCGGATGCCGCCGTGTATGGCATGGTGGTATCGGGTTGGTCCTTGGCGTTACCCGACATGCTGAAAGGTCGCCCAACATTCAGTTGGGCGAGCTTGATCCTATTCGTCTTGGCAGCCGCGATCAAAGCTCCCACAGCGATACATCTTATCGCGTGGTCGGTCATTCTACTGGTTTCCCGGATCCTAAAGCGTGGAAGGCCAACTGCACTACAGGTAGGCGGAATAGTGCTTGGCGCCTCGCTCATCACCGCTTGGCACATGTACGCACGCTGGTACAACGCAGCACATGGTTCTAATTATTTCATGACATGGGCCGAGCCGATCTGGACCATGAGCACCGTTGAACGAGGACAGGTGCTGGACCTGATCTGGAACTATTGGTGGACCAAGTACCTGCATCCGAGTGCATGGCATCTATTCATCGCGTTGATGTTCATCCTTCTGATCCGTTGGGGGAAGGTCGTTTGGTCGATGAAGCTTCTGTTGGGGTTGTCCATGGCCGGATCCGCTGGATTCATCCTACTCTTCTTCCGGAAGTTCGCCGACCACGACTACTACTTCATCACCGTGTTGCCAACGATGATCCTCATCGCCGTGACTGCTTGGCGATCATTGATCGATCATGCAATGCACAAGTGGGTCCGGTTAGGTGCCAAATGCGTGATCGGTATGGTCGCCTTGGCCTCCTTAATACTCGCTCGCACGGAGGTGATGCGTCGTACTACTGCTATGCCACGAGATCACGCTCGTGTTGCACCTTACTTGGCCGATATCCGAGAAGCCATTCGACCTCTGGACTTGCCGTTACGATCGAAGATCATCGTACTCGGCGATAGCAGCGCGAACGGGGCACTCACTTCGATCGGTCGGATGGGATGGACCTATCCGGGTTATCCTGTTGCCCAAGCCCCTACGGTGCAAGCGCTTATGGAACGTGGCGCTACGCATTTGCTCGCGATCCGTCAAGAAGTGCCTCACCTCACCGGCACCACTTTGATCGAACACGGGAAGGACTGGAGCCTGTGGAGGCTCACTCGATAAGGACTCGACGGTTGACCACACCTCCTGATCCATCGAAGAGATGTACAACGAAGATGCCTGGTGTAAGTTGAGGCAGTTCCAGTCGTCCTGACCGGACAGGGACCTTTGCCACTATCCGACCGGTGGCATCCAAAATATGCGCAAAGCGCACGGTGTTCCCATCCCCGAGGATGTATAACGCACCTCCGGATCTCACAGGTACCGGCCCAAGGGTGAGTTCATCCCGTTCGTGGATCGGCTTTAGCCCCACAGGGTCATTGTAAGACGTTACCGAACCATTCAGTGTATCACCGTCGCTGCGAATAATGAACATGGATTCCATACCGGGGCCGTACGAGGTGGTCGACCCAGCGAGATAGAACGCACCATCATCTGCCAGGTCCAATGACCATACCTCATCACGACCTCCTCCCCCGTACGTTGGACCGCTGAGGAAATTCCCTGAGGCGTTCAAGAAAAGCAAGGAAACGTCGCGGTCTCCAGCTCCGTATTCGGCCGTATAACCGGACACAGCGATACGACCATCCGCCAAGCTGAGGACATCACGCGCCTCCCAATCATTACCTGCACTGGACACCGGCTGCGACCATTCCACGATCCCATCCGGTGAAATATTCGCCAAGTACATGACCCTTCGGCCATCCTCCATCTCCTGAAAACCGGTCAGTAGGGCATGGTCCGTGCTCGTTAGGTCCATTCCCAAGATGCGCTCTGAACTTGGCCCTTCCACCCGTACGGACCATACTTCCGCACCGTCCTGATCAATCAGAAATGCGATCGCATCCACATCGCCCATGGATCCTGTACTGCCTGAAAGCACGAACATGCCATCGCTACGCCGACCGACATACCCACCGGTCTCTTCACCCACCAGTCCATAGTCGTTCATCCAAAGGACTTCACCATCCAGATCCACTTTCACCAGAAAGAGATCCCCGGCCGGATCGTTCATCCCGTAGCTATAACCTGCCGCTACGATGGTGTTCTGGTCAATGACCGCACTCTCGAAGAAATCCCAGTCAGGAGTTCCGTAGGTCCGTTCCCAGAGCAGTTCGCCATCATCGGTCACACGCGCCAGATACCCATCGTAGCCTCCGTGTTCTCCTGCATTCGTGGATCCGATCACCAAGAAACCACCTTCGGGTAGAGCAACCACTGCCTTCCCTTCTTGCGCCCCTTCACCTCCCATGGTCATGGACCATACGCGTGCTCCATCGATCGACAAACGAACCAAGTAGATGTCTCCGGTCAGAGTTCCGAAACTACCCGTGGATCCGCAGATCACCGCACCACCATCCGGCAACGCTTCGATGCTGTGCGCTACATCCCGCTCGATACCACCGATCACCCTTTTCCAAGTAGGTTGAGCCTCAACTTGAACAGGCATCAGAAGACCTATAACCACCAGCAAGGCCGCGAGATCCGTATACATGCCACCTACCTTCGTCCCCATGTCCCCTACCGCGCTTCGCAACTTCGCCATCTTCGTGTTCATTCTGGTTCTGATCGACCTGTATGCGTACAAAGGTGTGAATGCGGCACTGGCCAACCATTCGCTCACGCTACGTCGGCTCGTTCGGTTCCTGTATTGGATCGTTTCCATCGGTATTCTAGGGCTGATGATCTATTCGGTCGTGAGCATGCAAGGAAGTCAGGTCCGCCGGGACAATAGCTACGTGTTCTCCTTGGTCGCCTTGTTCCTCCTGTTCTTCCTGCCCAAATTAGTGATCGTGATCTTCCATGGTCTGGATGACCTTCTGCATGTAGGACGTTGGATCTGGAGCAAACTGCTGCCCGGGCCTGCCGAAGGGTCGGGTGAAGCCTTGGACCGAGCGAATTTCCTGAGTCAATTGGGGCTGATCGTCGCTTCGGTGCCCTTTGTGGGTGTGTTGTACGGGGTCACGAAGGGGCGGCGCAGTTTCAATGTGTCGCATATTCCTGTTGGGTCGTCCAACCTACCTGCGGCCTTCCATGGTTTGCGGATCGTGCAGATCAGCGATATGCACTTGGGCAGCTATGGGGAAGACCTATCGATCGTACAGAACGGTGTGGACCTGATCAATGCGGAAGCACCGGATCTGATCCTCTTCACCGGTGATCTGGTGAACGATTATGCGGACGAGGCCGAACGCTTCATTCCCGCGCTTGCTGAGTTGAAGGCTCGCTTAGGGAAATTCAGCATCCTCGGCAACCACGACTACAGCGATTACGTGCGCTGGGAGGACCCTGCTGGCAAGGCGGCGAATCTGGAGAAACTGAAATCCATCCACAAGGCCATGGGCTTCCGGCTGATGCTTGATGAGCATTTGACCTTGGAGCAGAACGGCGGGAAGATCGGACTCTTGGGTGTGCAGAATTGGGGCAAACGCTTCCAGCAGTATGGTGATCTGGCAAAGACGGTGCGTGGCACGGAAGAACTCCCGTACCGCATCCTCATGAGCCATGATCCGACACACTGGGAAGAGCAGGTGGTAGCGACCGGGATCGACCTAACGCTGAGCGGTCACACGCATGGCGCGCAACTTGGTGTGAAGATCGGATCGACCACATATAGTCCTGCCCAATGGGTATACAAGCAATGGGCTGGACTTTATAACCAAGGCCAGCAGCAACTCTACGTGAACCGTGGCTTCGGCTTCATCGGTTTCCCGGGGCGAGTGGGAATGCCACCGGAGATCACGGTGCTGGAGTTGCAACGGACGTGATCTCGATCAAGCGGGGAACACGCTCCCCGCCTCGATCACCGATCGATCCAGCAATTCCAGATCAACGCCTGTGTTGATCCCGCGCTCTTCGAGATCACGCACGAAGAGTTCGGTCTGTAGATTCCCGACCAGTTCATCCTCCGCCATCGGACAACCGCCATAGCCCTTGATCGCACCATCGAAACGACGACAACCTGCATCCCAGGCCGCTTGGGTTTTCGTCTTCCAATTGGTTGGGCTGCAATGCAGATGTGCCCCGAACTCGATCTGCGGCAATTCTGGGATAAGCGCTCCGAACATGCTTTTGATGTCCTCGGGTTCCGCCACGCCCACCGTATCACTCAACGCAATGATGCGCACGCCGAGTTCATTCACCAACCGATCGGTCCATTGTAAGGCGATGTCTGCGTTCCAAGGATCACCGTATGGATTGCCGAAAGCCATGCTGATATAGACCACCAGCTCCTTGCCTGCTTTCTGAGCCAATTCAGCGATGTTCGCTGTACGAACCCACGAGCCCTCGATACTGGTATTCGTGTTCCGCTGTTGGAAGGTCTCGCTGATGCTGAATGGATAGCCCAAGTAGCTCACCCGCACCTGCCGTGCGGCAGCTTCTGCACCCCGCTCGTTGGCAACGATCACAAGGAGTTTGCTCTTCGAACCATCCATGTCGATCCGGTCCAGCACCTCAGCCGTATCCGCCAACTGCGGAATGGCTTTAGGGCTGACGAAACTGCCGATGTCGATCGTATCGAAACCGACCTTGAGGAGTCCATTCAAGTACTTCACTTTCACATCGGTGGGAATGAAGGTCTCGATGCCTTGCATGGCATCACGCGGACACTCTACGAGTTTCACTACAGGGATCTCCATTTCACGAATGCTCTATTGATGCGCTTCAGCAGCGCGGGTCCTTCATAGATCAATCCGGTGTAGACCTGCACCAGATCCGCTCCAGCCTCGATCTTTTCCATGGCTGCCTCGGCACTATCGATCCCGCCGACACCGATGATCACGAACGGCTTGGGAAGTCGGTCGCGCAGGTAGCGGACCACCTCGGTGCTACGTTGTCTCACCGGAGTGCCGCTGAGACCACCGGATCCCATGGCTTCCACTTCGGTCTTGGGTGTTCGTAGGTCCTCGCGGGAGATCGTCGTATTCGTAGCGATCAAACCAGCGATGCCACTCTCCTTGACCACCGAAACGATGTCATCCAATTGCTCATTCGTGAGGTCCGGTGCGATCTTCAGAAGGATAGGTTTCGGTAGCTGCGAGTGGTGGGTTGCCAACTTGTTCCCGAACTCCATCAACCCTACAAGGATCTTCAACAACGGTTCCTTCTCCTGCAAGGCACGCAGACCAGGGGTATTCGGACTGCTTACGTTCACAACGAAGTAGTCCACCACGGGATGGAGTGCATCAAAGCATTTCACATGATCGTCGATGGCCTGTTCGTTCGGTGTGTTCTTGTTCTTCCCGATGTTGCCCCCAACGATGATGCCCGGTGCCCGCTTCTTCAACCGTTCAACCGCCGCTGCCACGCCGCCATTGTTGAAACCCATGCGATTGATCAACGCGCGGTCTGCGGGAAGGCGAAAGAGTCGTGGTCGCTCATTTCCGGGTTGCGCAACAGGGGTAAGCGTCCCGATCTCGATGAAGCCGAAACCGATACGGGATAGGGCATCCACATGCCTCGCATCCTTATCCATCCCGGCGGCAAGACCCACCGGCCCCGGGAACGTCAGGCCCATCACCTCCACTGCCGCGCTCTTTCCGGGGCGCTTCCCTCCGACCAAGGCCAACGCCCCAGGCAGGTGCTTTGCGACCTCGAGCATGGAGAATGTAAGATGATGCGCGCTCTCCGGGGAAAGGCTGAAAAGGAGCGGACGGAGGAGCTTGTACATCGGCCCGCAAAGGTAGCGGCTCACAGTACCCACCTCAGGCCAAGGAATCCGCGTACACCTTGCAAGGGGGCGTACATGTAACTCGTGTCGAACGTGTAGCCATTCGGATCCGCGACCGGATCCATTG